>Ga0209417_1000151_pt1 | contig 187849 bp, 157 predicted proteins | sample RifGroF2_FD_184002 | JGI IMG/M metagenome (GOLD analysis project Ga0209417, IMG submission 184002) | Groundwater microbial communities from Rifle, Colorado, USA - Groundwater F2 (SPAdes) (version 2) | ecosystem: Environmental > Aquatic > Deep subsurface > Groundwater | place: Rifle, Colorado... | reverse complement strand
TTTTTTGGGTGGTCAATTTAAATTGCTGATGGTGGTCAACTTCGACTGCTTGAAGTGGTCAATTTAAATTGGAATAGGTGGTCTGTTTAAACTGTTTTGTGGTGGTCTATTTCATTGGATTTTCCAGATGAAACAGGTTGACTTAAATGAATATTGTCCTTGTTGTGGTTTTTACACATTTGATAAAAATAATAGAGGAAACTACTCGATTTGTCCGATTTGTTTTTGGGAGGATGACCCAATACAACTTAACGACCATAACTACGAAGGTGGAGCAAACCGAGTATCGCTGAAACAAGGACAAAAAAATTATGAGGAATTTGGTGCTTGCGAAAGAGAAATGATTAAAAACGTTAGACAACCAACAAAGGACGAGCAGCGAGACGAAAATTGGAAACCATTAGAATGAAAATAAAAAACACCGCATAATCAAGTAGTCAGACCCCCCACAATCAAAAACTGACGAGGTGAACACTTCTGCCCCACTAATATCATAAACTGAAAGAAACAAATCACAAGCTCTTTTTTGCATAAGCGATCCAAAGTGCAGAAAAAGTGCACTCCGAAACTGCACTTGCATAAAAAAAGCCACTCGAAAAAGGGGCTAACTATCTGTGTGCCTTACTGGAGTCGAACCAGTGACCCCTACCCTGTCAAGGTAATGCTCTAAACCAACTGAGCTAAAGGCACGTTATGAGTACAAAAGTAATTAAAATTAATCTAATTTTAAAACAGCTAAAAATGCCGATTGTGGAACTTCTACATTCCCAACTTGTCGCATACGTTTCTTGCCTTTTTTCTGTTTTTCCAACAATTTTCGTTTTCGAGTAATATCACCTCCATAACATTTAGCTGTAACATCTTTCCGTACAGCTTTTACTGTTTCGCGTGCAATAATCTTAGCTCCAATCGCAGCCTGAATAGCGATGTCGAATTGCTGGCGAGGAATAAGTTCCTTGAGTTTTTCGCACATTCTGCGACCAAAATCGTAAGCATTATCGTGATGAATAAGAGTTGATAAGGCATCAACCATTTCGCCATTCAACAAAATATCAAGTCGAACAAGTTTTGCCAACTTATAACCAGTTTGATGATAATCGAACGAAGCATAACCTCTTGAAATGCTTTTTAGTTTATCGTAAAAATCAAATACGATTTCACCCAAAGGGAGTTCAACCGTAAGTTCTACTCGGTCACTGGTTAGATAAACCTGATTTTTCAATGTACCTCTTTTCCCTATACAAAGCCCCATTACAGCTCCTTGATATTCGGACTTTGAAATAATTTGAGCATGAATATAAGGTTCTTCAATATGGTCGATATAATTCAGTTCAGGCAAACCCGAAGGATTGTGTACATCAATTTCTTCACCTTTAGTGGAATAAACTTTATACGAAACGTTTGGAACAGTTGTAATAACATCCATATCAAACTCTCGGTCAAGGCGTTCTTGAACAATTTCCATGTGTAACAGTCCAAGAAATCCACATCTAAATCCAAATCCTAAAGCAGCCGAGGACTCAGGTTCAAAAGATAACGATGCATCGTTAAGTTGAAGTTTTTCCATTGCATTTCGCAATTCTTCATAATCGTCGGCATCAACCGGATAGATTCCGGCAAAAACCATTGGCTTTACATTTTCAAAACCTTCGATAGCCGTTTTGCAAGGCCTTTCGGTGTGAGTAATTGTGTCTCCGACTTTTACTTCTTTGGCACTCTTTATTCCCGAAATAATGTAACCTACATCTCCTGCCCGAAGTTCTTTTTTGGGTAATTGAGTCATTTTTAAAACCCCAATTTCTTCAGCATTGTATTCCTTTTCAGTAGCAAAAAATTTAACGGCTTCTCCTGTTTTAATGGTTCCATTAATAATTCTAAAATATGCAACAATTCCGCGAAATTGATTAAACTTCGAATCAAAAATCAACGCTTGTAATGGGGCGTCGGCATCTCCTTTTGGAGCAGAAATTCTATGAATAATTGCATCTAATATTTTATCAACACCATCGCCTGTTTTTCCGCTTGCACGAATAATGTCATCAAAATCACATCCAAGAAGGTCGATAATTTGGTCTGAAACTTCCTCTGGCATAGCACTTGGCATATCCATTTTATTTAAAACAGGGATAATTTCTAAATTATGTTCAAGTGCCAAATATAAATTTGAAATTGTTTGAGCCTGAATACCTTGCGAAGCATCAATAATAAGTAAGGCTCCTTCACATGAAGCTATCGACCGAGAAACTTCGTATGAAAAATCGACATGACCAGGAGTGTCAATCAAATTCAATATGTATTTTTCGCCTTCATGCTCATAATCCATCTGTATTGCATGACTCTTGATAGTAATTCCTCGTTCTCTTTCCAAATCCATATCATCAAGCACTTGATTTTGAAAATCGCGGTCTGAAATAGTATTCGTAGCCTGTAATAAACGATCGGCTAAGGTGCTTTTTCCATGGTCGATATGGGCAATAATGCAAAAATTTCTAATGTTCTTCATTTAATTTGGATAATCTATCTTTTTTAGAAGTGCAAATATATTGATTTTAATGTATGAATAATATATCTTGAATAAAGAATTGTAATTTTATACCATAATCGGGTCGTATTTTTTGTTCGGTTATTCGGAAACTAATATATTTACATTACTTTTAAGTTATCATTTCAGCCTTTATGGAACTTATTATTTTTAAAATAATTGTATCGGTTTTAATTGTTATTAGCTTAGTTTTCATTTCAGAGCGAAATTCGAAACTAGGCGGATTGATTATTGGAATGCCTTTAGGAACCGGCATTATGGTTTTCTTTTACGGAGTTGAGCAAGGTGCAGATTTTGTAATTAAAGCCATTCCATATGGAATCTCAGGAATGGTGAGCACAATCATATTTGGGATGGGATTTTTTCTTGGAGGACGCATGTTCAAAGATAATCGAATGCTTGCGGTTTTATCGTCTTATTTTACAGGACTCATAGCATATTTATTATCTAGTTTTGTGTTATCACTATTAAATATTAATCTTGCTTTAAGTCTCATTATTTTTATTTTTGGATTATTGACCTCATTAATTTTTTACAGAAGTGTCCCTGAAGGAAATAAAATAAAAATAAAAGAATTCAAATTTGGAGTTCTTATTTTTAGAATTTTATTTGTAGTAGCCATTGTTCTTACAATTACCGAGTTAGCACATATAATTGGTTCGAAATGGGCCGGAATAATTGCATCATACCCCACAACCTTAAGTCCGTTGTTAATTATTTTGGCTTACAGTTATAAACATGAAATTTATCCCGTTCTGTTAAAACATTTATCGTATAGCTTTTCAACCATTACACTTTTCTATTTATTAGTTCTTTGGTTGTTTCCTATTTTTGATGTTTATATCGGATTCATTATTTCATATATCATCTGCTTTGCGTATTTATTTTTATTGAGTAAACTGAATTTTTATAAATTTATAACGCATTTTACGCATTGATATAAAAAAAGCCCGAAAAATCGGGCTCCTTAGTAATTTCTGAATTCGATTAAAATTTAACACCAACCATCAATTCAAGAGTATTGCTCGAAAATGGAGCGTATCCTTGAACGTTGTTTATGTTGCAAAGTCCAAATTTATAGTCTAAATCAACAGTGATTTCAAATGTATCCATATTAATATCAGCACCACAACCCAATATAAAAGCATCGTCAATTGCTTTAAATCGTTCGGTTACATTATATTTAGATACAGTTGCTATATTATCCATAACATACGTTCTTTCAGTTATAGCATTTGCCTTAAATATATAACCCAACGAATTTCCAATAAAAATTCTTGGTTTAAAATTCTTATCTCCAGTTGGTAAATATCCATTAATTTTAATCGCAGTCTCAATGTTGTGTAAAACAATATTTGTCTTCGATTCGCTGATATATTCTGCCGAAAACAAAGGACTTTCAGTATTAAAAATAATTCCTTGATTGATGTTTACAGCTTTTCTATTTATGTAAGATAGCTCCGCTGAAACAAAAAACATATCGTTTATTTGATACGTACCAAAAGCACTAATTGAAACTCCCGCTCCAAATTCTGAAAACACAGTATCTTCATAATTTGTAAATGCCGATGAAGTTAAGCCTATTCTAGCACCATAACCAATTTTACTTGTGCCTTCGGTGCTGACATCACTTTGTGCAAGGCTTTTGTTAAAAAAGCCCTGCATAAGTAATGTAATAAGTATTAAGTTTATGAATGTAATCTTCATAACTCAAATATTAATTTTCAACTGTTCTCAAGCCTGTACCAAGGTCGATGTCAATGATATAAGTTTTGCTTGCTTCAACTTGGAAACCGGCTCCTGTACCAACATTTCCCGATGGAGAATACAAGGTAAATGATTTTCCTGCAACATCTCCGCCTGGACCAAATGCTGTGTAAGCGTTCTTACCTAAATATCCCGAACCTTGATTTGTCATGATTACGCTTGTTACGCTACCGTTTGAAACTTGTGCAATACCTGTTGCTCCTGTTCCTTTTCCATTTACTGAAGCGTGGAAAGTTACAGTTGGAACATCAATATATCCTTCTCCACCATTGTCGATTGTAACACTTGTAATGTGTCCATCTGCAGAAACATTTGCAGTTCCTTGAGCAGTTAAGTTATAATTAGGAACAACAAAAGTTACGGTTGGAGCAGTATAATAACCGCTACCAGGATTTGTGATTGTAACCGAAGTTACTCTACCTGAAGCATCTAATGCAGCTGTTGCTTCTGCACCTGTTCCTGAACCATCTCCATTTACAATTTGAAATTCAACAAAAGGAGCAACCACATATCCTTCTCCAGGATTGAGTATATTCACACCAACTATTTGACCAGCTGTTGGATAAGCTGTTGCCGTTGCAGTTGCCATTGTTTCGTATGTTAAAATCGAAACGGTTGGAGTTGCTAAATAACCTGAACCTGCATTTACAATGTTGAATCCTGTAACAGAACCTCCACTTACTGTTGATGTAATAACAGCCTCAGAAGTGTATCCAGCACCACTTAAAATAACATTTGGAGCAGCAGTATAGCCAGTCCCTCCGTTTAATAAGTTTATTGCTTTCACTTTTCCATTTCCTTGAGTAGCTGTTGCAACTGCTTGTGTTCCGCCTGATGGAGGAGCAGAAACTGTAACAACAACAGGGTGTTCAGGAGAAAACTCATAATTACTACCTTCGGCAATTACTAGAACATCTTCAACTGAATATTCAACTGAAGCAGTAGCAGCAGCTCCTGTACCTTGTCCATTTGCTGTTACGAATGAAATTGTTGGAACGCCTGTAAAATCTTGACCAACATTTGTTAATGTTAACGATTGAACCGACATATTGTAAAAAATAGTAACATCGTTAAAGTTAATACCATCAAGTTGAACTGCGGTAGTTCCATTAATGTAGCCATTTCCTGCATTTGTAAGAGTAATACTTGCAACCGTTACTTCAATATTGGCAGTTGCTGTTGCTTGAGTACCTCCAGCCGGTGGAGCAGCAATTGTAATAGTTGCGGTTGAATAGTTTTGTCCTTGTGTTAAAATATTAACGGTAATATCTCCTCCTATATTAACAGTAGCATCAGCTGTAGCACCAAAACCATTTCCAGTAATAGTTACTGTAGGTGGATACAATGGGTCGTAACCTGCACCTATGTTTGTCATGTTTACAGTATTTGAAATTCTACCAGTATTCGACATGGTAAATGTAGCAGCAGCACCCGAACCTGTACCTGAAATAGTAAGATCAACCGGAGGATTTGCTCTGTCAAAATAAGTAGCCGTATTTGGATTAACTAAGATTTCTTTAATCGGATTTTGAGATGTCATAGTAGCAGTTGCAGCAGCAGTATTTCCTCCATTGTTATCACTAAAAATAACAGTTGGAGCTGCGGTATATCCTGAACCTGTAGCTGTTAATGTTAAATCTGAAACATAACCGTTCATGATAGCTTGTGCAGTTGCACCTGAACCAGCTCCAGAAGAAACGGTAACCGTCGGAGTAGTTGTATAACCTGCACCTCCATTTGTAACTGTATAGTCGATTACTGAGTAGCCCATTGTAAGGTCAGCAGTTGCTTCGATACCTGCACCAGGATCTCCATGATATAGAAGAGCTACGGTTGGGTTACTTGTGTATCCCGAACCTGCATTGTTGATTGTAAAACCATTAATAAATCCATTACTGATTGTTGGAGTAACTTGAGCACTTTGCCCATTACCACCTGTTACAACAGCAATTGGAGCTTGTGTATAACCACTACCCGGATTGTTAATTACAACTGTTTCGATTCCTGATTGAGAAATCACAGCTGTTGCAGTAGCAGTAACTGTAGGTTGGAGATTTGCAATTCCTGTAGGAGCACCAAATGTTACGTAAGCAGCAGAAACTCTAGGTAAATTCGAAGGATTAGTTGTAAATCCATCAATATCAGAACCAAAAATAGTTCTTACCGTTTGTTCTCCAAAAACATCTTCACCCCATCTTGAATTTAATAATAATGTTTGATTTTCGGCAAGTTCCGAAACCAAAACTTTTATTGGTAATCCATCAGCAGCTGAAGGAACTTGTAACGTATATTCGCCATCTGCATTAGTTGTGGTTTTTGAAACTACCGAACTATATGCAATTTTAACAATCATTCCTGCATATCCGCCAGGAGTAGTAACTAAAAAATTTGCTGCAAAAGCGGGGTCATCAATGTCTATCACGCCTATAACCTCGACATTTTCAGCAACCTCAGGTTCGCTATTTAATAAATCAGTTTCGTAAGTTACAATTCCTTTAATTGTAGACAAAGTAGCTCCGGTAAGAGGGAAAATAGGTATTTGAGTCGATGCTTGACGAATTTGATTAAACCAAGTTCCTTGTATTGAATCTTGCTCATAAGTTGTTGGAGCAGGAAATACAGGATCCGGCGTTAAATCAACTATTAAATCTACATTGGTGTAAGCATCGCTACTTACGGTTACAACTGCTGTTCCAATTCGTAAATCAGCAAAAACAGCTTGTCCGTTTTCGGTTGTTTTGGTTACAGTTTTGCCATATTGTGAAACGGTAACTTTAATGCTATCAAGACCTGTATTGACTGATTTATTAAAACTTGCATTACCAGCAGAAACTACGTTTACAGTGTAGTTAATTATACCGGCATAATGGTTTAACGAGTCTCTAACTTTTTGTAAAGAATCGGTATAATCGATTAAATCGATTTGTTGTTGTAATGCATCTTCTTCAGTAAATTCATCTTTTTTACATCCCCAAATAGAGAGTATAAGAATTAATGAAGTGATGATAATTGGAAAAATAATTTTCTTCATATTAATAAAATTTAGTTAAAATAATAAGTTTCAAAGATACCAAACACAATAGTTTATTTGAAAGAAACATGTTGCAATTTTTATTGATTTCCTGTCTTTTATCTGTAAAAAAGTAAGGTTTATCTAATTTAAACAGCAATAAGTCGTGAAAAATATTGAATTAATCAAAAGAAAAAAAAATTAGATTTTGAAACTATTTCTTTCCAAACAAAACGGTAATTAAATGTGTTTGGCGAGTTCGTTTAAGCTCGTCTTTTATTTTGTTCCAATTTTCTTTTTCGTACCAAAAGAAAAATATACGTTGAGCTTCTTTGGCTTCTTTGGTTTTTGCTACAAAAACTTTTTCATTCGTGTATGGATTAATTCCGGAATAATACATTACCGTAGCAAGAGTCATTGGAGTTGGTGTAAAATCCTGAACTTGCTCAAGTCTGAATTTTAATTGTTTTGTCTCAATAGCTAGCTTAGCCATTTCTTCGATTGTGCTTTCGGGATGACTCGAAATAAAATATGGTATCAACTGCTGGTTCAACGCATGTTTTTTGCAAATTTCGATAAATCGTTGGTTTAAATCTCTGAAAAGCTGAAACGAAGGCTTTCGCATAACGTTCAAGGTTTTGTCGCTTACGTGTTCGGGAGCAACTTTTAACCGCCCCGAAACGTGGTGAACCACAAGTTCTTCGAGATATTCTACATTGGCTTTATGTGTAGTATCTTTCATAAAAATATCGTAACGAATACCGCTTCCGATAAATGCTTTTTTAATTTTTTTATGATTGCGTACAGTTCTGTACAAATCGATTAAACTAGCGTGGTTTGTATTCAAATTTTTACAAATATTCGGAAAAATGCAAGAGGCTTTTGTACAAGTTTTACATATTTCTAGATTCACTCCTCGCATTTGATACATGTTAGCCGAAGGTCCGCCCAAATCGCTTAAATATCCTTTAAAATCGGGCAAAACAGAAATTTTATCTATCTCGTTTACGATAGATTTTTTGCTTCTGTTTACAATAAATTTTCCTTGATGTGCCGAAATAGTACAAAAACTACACCCACCAAAACAACCTCGATGAATATTAATCGAAAATTTAATCATTTCGTAAGCCGGAATATCTCCTTTTTTATCATATTTCGGGTGTGGAAGCCTTGTGTATGGCAATTCAAATATTTTGTCGAACTCAGTTTCGTTCATTGGCGGATAAGGCGGATTCACAACAAGCATTTTGTTATTCACTTCCTGAACGATTGTTCTAGCTTCTAGTTTGTTCGATTCTATTTCGATGTGTTTAAAATTCTCGGCATATTTCGTTTTGCTTGCTAAACAATCTTCATGTCGATGCAATACAATTGCGTTTTCATGCTTATTACCCAGCCTTTCGATAAACGCCGTTTGTGGAATATTTTTTAATTCTGATATTTTTTCCCCAGTTTTCAAATTCTGTACAACTTCAACTATAGCTTGTTCGCTCATTCCGTATAACAACAAATCGGCTTTACTATCGATTAAAATACTCGGATTGAGTTTGTCTGACCAATAATCGTAATGCGTAAATCGTCGCAACGACGCTTCTATTCCTCCAATGATAACAGGAATTTCGGGGAAAATATTTTTTAAAATATTCGAGTATACTTTGGTAGCATAATCGGGTCTAAAACCTGCCTTTCCTCCAACTGTATAAGCATCGTTTGAACGCAATCGTTTGTTTGCTGTATAATGATTTACCATCGAATCCATATTCCCCGAAGTAACACCAAAAAAGAGTTTAGGTTTGCCAAGTTTTTTGAAATCACGTAAATCGTCTTGCCAATTTGGTTGTGGAACAATGGCTACTTTTAAACCTTCGTTTTCGAGTATTCTACCAATTACCGCAGCCCCAAACGAAGGATGATCAACGTACGCATCTCCTGTAAAAAGAATCACATCTAACTCGCCTTCGCTCCAACCCCGAAGTTTAACTTCTTTCAAGGTTGTGGGTAACCATTTTGTAAGCGATATGTTGCGTTCTTGTTGCATTTTTAAAAATTACAATCTTCGTTAAAACTCTTTTATAGCACACAAAGCACCAATTTAAGACATTCATCGCTATTGCACCAAACGACTATATTATGAGGCGTTTGGTGCTAACACATACATTAAATTCAAATTTTTAAAAAATAGTAGTTTAATTTACACTTATTGTAAAATAATCTTTTTTACATCAACAATATTTGAGTAATTGTCGATTAAATAAACAAAATATAACCCTTTTTTACCTCCTATTAGATTCAAATCAATGGTCGTTTCTTGATTGGTAATTACTTCCGAATATACCTCCTGTGCAAATAAATCAGTAATTTTTAATACATATCCTTTTGAAAGACTACCATAATTTACAATTATGCTTTTTTCTGTGGGATTGGGATAAACATTTAAAATGTTATCTACAGAACTACTTTCATTTATGTATTGTAAATTCTCAAAGCTCGCATTATTTGTTTTACATAACTGATGATTATCCAAGGATATAAAAAATGCTGTATTTTCAGATGAAAAAGCAATTTTATACGGATTAATTTTCATTGGGTATCCCCCAGTATTAGGAATGTTATCATTTATAAACCATGTTTCAAAATCTTTTGTTAAAAGAAAATAGCTATTATCGCTATAATAGCATGAAAATATAAAATAATCAGAATGATATGTTCCGAAAGTAATTAAATAATCTCCATCATTATCATATACTTCAAGCCAAGTATCTCCGCCATCTGTCGATTTATAAATATTATACCTTGTTACTAGAATGCCATTTGATAAATCTTTAAAGAAAAAGTCCGTTATGTAATTAGAAATAGGTGAAATAGTAAAATCTAACACTTCCCAACTATTGCCAGAATCTTCTGTCTTGTATATTTTTTTTTCAGTTATCAAAAAACCAATTTCGTTGCTACAAAATTCTATTTTTAAAATATTAACATCCAAACCGAAGCTAACCGGCAACCAAGTACTCCCATAATCAGTCGTTTTAAAAGCTCGTCCATTATTACCCACTATAAAGCCAATACTATCATTTAAAAATGAAATAGAATTTAAATCATCTGTAGCACCAAAATTATCACAAAAAGCCCATGTATCGCCAACGTCCTTAGTATTGAGAATTGTTGAATTCGCACCAACACATACCCCTATACTATCGTTTATAAAGTGTATATCATTTAAATTATAATTTATTTGATAATTATTATAACCGGTCCAACATTGACCAGAGTTAATCGTTTTAGAAATATAGCCTTTATCTGCACATATAAAACCAATATTCTCATTTATAAACTCGATTGAATTAAAATTACAAGTATAAACCAAATCAGATAGAGCAGAATATACGTTTACATAATTCAATCCTTGATCGTTACTTAAATACATACCAGACATAAAATTTGTTGTATCAATCATGTATGTCGCACTTGTTTTTAACCAAGGTATCCATGTTAAACCTTTATCATAGGATAGTTTAATAGTATCAATCGTTGAAACATATAAAACAGAATCCAAACTTCCTAAAAACTTAGCATAAGAATAATTTAATGTAGTTGACCATGAATCTCCTCCGTCATTAGTATATTTTACTGAATTTCCCAAAAAAACACATCCTGTATCACTATCTGAGAAATAAAAATCGTACATAGAATTTGAAGTAAATTCATTGATTTGATTCCAGACTAAACCGCTTGTTTCTGTTTTAAAAATAAAGGTCGTCGGGTTATTACCACACATAAAATAACCAACATTACTGTTAGGAAAAAAAATCTTGTAAATATCTAAGGTTGTATTCGTACTTAAAGAATACCATGTATTTCCTGCATTTTCTGTTTTTAGTATAGTTCCTCCTTTACCAGCACAATATCCTACAGAGCTACTCGTAAAATAAATGCTATATAAATCAGGTTCTGTAATAATACTAAAATAATCCCAACTCTGACCGCCATCAGTTGTTTTTATAATTACCCCGCCTCTGCAACATACAAAAAAGGTATCCTCATTAAATAAAAATACATCACTCATCTCTACCCCATTGCCAATACCAAAATTCTTTACACAAAACCATCTTTTGCCACCATCAGTTGTTTTGTATATTTGTGCATCAGTATATTGACTTCCATTCATAAAAGCGTACCCCACCTCACTATCGACAAAAACAACTTCTACTAAATCGCCTGATGGTGTAATATTCTCCCATTGCGAATACAATAAGTTATAACTACTAAAAATCAATAGCACACATAAAGTCAAAAAATATTTCATAGTAATATAATTAAGTGGTTAAATCTAAGTCGTATAATAAATTTTTAACAATTCCCTCAAAACCAGGAAATATAGAAGTATACCTTATCCCTAAATGGTAAACATCATCTTTTATTCTCTTTATGTCCTTATTTTCTAATTTTATTTTTCCCATTTTAATTTCTTTGGACTCTGCAATTTTATCAAGGCTATTCATATTTCTCCCAAATAAAACAAAACAGGACTGTTGTGATATAATTTTTTCGTTTACATTTGATGGATAGAATGCAATAGGCTCATCAGGTATTTTGTAATTTTTATCTGTTCTATCTTGATTCAAAATCCTTTTTTTTACAAAATTTTCATTTATGTGAAAGATATAATTTTTACTGGTCATCCCATTATTAAAATGTAACGGATCAATTATCCAAACGCAAGGATTATCACATTTATCAATCTCATAAATTGCAAAAAATAATGCAATTAAAGCACTTTCTGTCCAATCCAACAATCGAGTTGGTGCTCCATAATGTCTCATTATTTGATAAATACCCATATCTTCAATCCCATTATCTAAATAAGGGAACGATTTACTTTTAAAATCAAGAAAAACTGTTCGTTCTATTTCTAAAACATCTTCAGCCCCTTCTTTTCTTTTATTCAGAATGTTTTGGCGGTATAATGTTGGGAGCAATTCATATTTGTCTTTACTAACTCCTCTATACCAAAAATAATGCGTGCCGAATTCCTTCTTAATTTCATCAATCGCAATTAAATATTCAGCTAAATTATTAACTGTTTTATTTATAATCATTATTAATTTATTTCTTTTTACCTACTTCTATTGGTTAATCTAAAATATGGGTTTTTATACTTTATTCCTATTAACAAAAATATTTTTCAGTTCTTATTCTTTGTTTTTCCCGACTTATTTCTGTAAATGTAAAAAAAAATGCAATTGTTTTACCTTATATGAGTTTTTAAACATAACATCCTCTCAATCCAAATAAAGTATAGAACTGTCGCCATAACTCAAAAAACGAAAATTATTTTTAATCGCATAATTATAAATTTCTTTCCACTTTTCGCCCACAACTGCCGAAATTAACAATAGTAATGTACTTTTAGGCTGATGAAAATTCGTGATAATTCCCTTTATCATTTTAAATCGATACATTGGAGTAATCATAATCTGAGTTGAACATTTAATTGAATTCAGTTGTTGATTTTCCATATACGTTAAAATCGCATTCAACGATTCGTTTACCGAAATATGAGAACTTAATTCATAAACTTCCCACTGACGAATGTTAAAAGTGTTTTTATCAACAAGATTGCTTTTTGTCAATTTTACACCAATCCAATATATACTCTCAAGTGTGCGAGTTGTTGTAGTTCCGACAGCAAAAATATGGTTCGACTTTTCGATTATTTTCTTTAATTCTTCTTTCTCGATATAAAAATGTTCTGCGTGCATTTCGTGTTGCGTGGCATTTTCTTCTTTTACTGGTTGAAATGTTCCGGCTCCAACGTGAAGTGTAATTTCAGCCAACGAAATATTTTTACTTTTCACATCTTCCATAATTTCGTTTGTAAAATGCAAGCCTGCGGTTGGAGCAGCTACCGAACCTTTTAATTTTGAATAAACAGTTTGATATCGTTCATTATCACTTTCCTGAGAATCGCGATTTAAATAAGGAGGAATCGGAATTATACCATTTTGTTCTAAAATATCGCCAAAGCTTATGTGTTTGTTGTTCCACGAAAATTTTACAAAAACATCTTTTCCTTGCCTATCGATAATTTCAGCCGATAAATCCACATTAAAATCATCGAAATTTAGTATCTTATTTAGCCTTCCTTGTTTCCACTTTTTAAGATTCCCTACCATACACTTCCAAACACATTCATCTTTTTGTTGGAACATTAAATTATATTCACTTGGCAAATAAGGTTCTAAACAAAATATTTCGATATGCGAACCAGTATCTTTTTTAAATTCTAAACGAGCTTTTATCACTTTGGTATTATTAAAAACCAATAATGCATTTTCTGGTATGTAATCTTTAATACATGAAAATGTTGATTCAGAAATTTCACTATTACGATATATCAACAACTTTGATGAAGCACGATTCGCTAAGGGAAATTTTGCAATTTTATCTTCGTCAAGAATGTAATTATAGTTGTTAATATTTATACTTTTGTCAAGCATTAAAAAATTAGGTTTTTAATAAATAAACATAAAATAAAGCATCACTACGTCATTTCAACTTCTTGAGCAATTCGAAATGATGAAACTATTTTTGCAAAGTTAACATAAAATTGAGATTATGGAGGTTAGAAAAGGCGATAGAGTTAGATTTTTGAACGAAACAGGTGGCGGTATTGTTGCTTCTGTTGACAAAAAAATTGTACATGTTAAGATTGAAGATGGTTTTATTTTACCAATAAGTATCGATGAAATTATCGTTTTAAAAGACGACGAGTCAAAAAAAACAGAAAATAATAATAGGCAAGCCGTCGCAAAACCCCTTATAAATGAGCCTATTGAAATTCATTCACATTTTAGCGAGACGAGCGAAATCAATATTCAGCATAGCGACGACGAAATAAATATTTGTGCAGGATTTGTTCCCGATAAAAGCTCTGACGAAAAAATAAATCTTTTTTTAATCAACGATAGTGGTTTTGAACTATTATTCAACGCATTAGCTCTTTGGGATAAGCAATGGGGAAACCTAGAAACCGGCATATTGGAATCGAACACAAAAGTGCATATCAGCTCTTTTATGCGAAGCGAATTAAATACGATTTCGGCTATAATGCTTCAGGGAATATTATTCAAAAAAGGAATTTATACACCTTACGAACCCATCGATGAAACGATAAAATTGAAAGCAAGTCGTTTTTTCAAAAAGAATAGTTATGTAGAAAACGATTACTTCGACGAAAATGGGATTATAATAAATTTCATGGACGAAATTTTAGAAAATGAAAATGATGAAGAATTGACCCGTGAGGAAATAAAAAAAATCCTCGACGAAAAGATGGAAATAAACTTAACCGAAACGAAAAATGTCAAAAAAACAATTTCCGATGTAATCGACCTTATGGAAGTCGATTTGCACATCGAAAAACTTATCGAAAAATACGTAGGAATGTCGAATTCGGAAATTCTTATTCACCAAATTAGCCATTTTAGAACAAAACTAGAATATGCAATGTTGAACAATGTGCGAAAAATCGTTTTTATTCACGGAGTCGGAAACGGAACACTGAAACACGAACTACGAAAAACCTTAACTGAATTTTATCCCGATTTAAAATTTCAAGATGCTTCGTTCATGGAATATGGATACGGAGCAACCTTGGTGTTTTTGAAATAGATTTGGAGAAGTTATGAGTTATGAGTTACGAGTTTAATATATTTGTTGCCCCTGATACACCCAGCCTCAGCCTTGTGGTAAAAAAAAGATTAAATTTGGGTAATGTGCAGAAATTATACGTTTTATAATTCCAAACCTTTCCGAAAGTTTTAAAACTTTCGGAAAGGTCAATAACAATTATTTTTAGTATTTTTGACTTCGAGTTACACATTTGTTTGTGTTTTCACTAACAAACAAACGGATAGTTGAAATTTATATGAAAGAAGCTATATTGAAACCGCAAAAAAAGATGTTAAAATCAATAGAAAACCAGAATAATAATAGGATGAAAACACTTAACCAAAAAATAAGAAAAGTGGCAATTATTATTGGGATAATAATGTTTTTAACATACTGTATTATGCTGATTTATGGTTTAAATGAAGATAATAACGCTTTTATAAATAAGGAATATTATGGTGTAATTTCTAATATTAAATATATTGAAGGCAATAGAGGCGTTCCATCCATTGATTTAAATCATGAAAGAATATATTTAGGTGTTAGAGCTGCGAGTGTAGGTAAATATATCCAAATAGGAGATTCAATCGTCAAAAAGAGGGGGCATGTAGAAATTATTGTTTATAGAAAAAAAAATGAAAAATGGTATGGAAAAATATTTAAATAGACACTAAACCTAATTCATCAAGTACATAGGAAAACAAATTTCTTTCGGATTTGCTATTTGAAAATATATTTCCCATCCACATTTACGCTCACAGTTGGTAGCTTGTGCTCTTTTTCAAAATAGTCGTAGCCGATTTTTAAGTTATTCCAAAAAGCGATTAATTGTTCGTTTGAACTATTGTTTTTCAATAAGGTTTCGAAATCTTTAGTCGGGAAAATATATACAGGAATTTTCGATTGTCCTGCGTTTTTTGCTTCGACGGCAAAAATATACAATTCTTTAATTTTATCGTCGGTAATGGGTATGCAACCAATGGTTACGCAAGAGCCGTGAATAAATATATCGCCACCCAAATTATTCTTTTCACCCAAAATTCTATCCGATTGATTTGGATAATTTACTCCCAACGACAAATAAAAATTACTAAACGGATTAAACCTATCGATATAGTAAAAACCTTCAGGCGTTTGCATGTCGCCTTGTTTTCGTTTTGGTCCCAATTCACCTGACGAAGAACAATGCTGGTAGTTTGTTATAAAAGTATATGATAAGTCGGATTTCTTTTTTGCCCACACTTCAATAATTTTTTCTTGCTTAAACACTCTCAAAAAAACATCAATATTCATATTGTCAATTTTTTTATCGGCGAGCATTTTTTTTACAATTGCTTCCTTTTCTGAATATGCTTCGCGAACTCTTGTATAGCCTTGCTGTTCACGCTTAAATGTTTGACCCATCATTGAAATTGAAAATAAGACCATAAATGTAATCATAAAATTTGCTCGCAACATAGTATTTTTTTTGATGATGAGCGTTAAATAGAGCAAAAAATGTACCTAAAATCAATTCTAATGACTCCGAAAAATATTCTCATTAGTTTTATATCATTCACATACTATTTTTATACCTTTAGCGTTTTGAAAACATTGTTAAAGAGAAAATATTTGTTTGTGAAATATATAATCCTTTTTGTATTCGTTTTTATTGCTATTTCGACTAATGCTCAAATTGGAGGAAAACACACCTATTCGTTTTTAAACGTGAATTCTTCGGCAAGAATCGCATCTTTGGGCGGAAACAATATTTCGATTTACGATAACGACTTGAATTTTGCCGCACAAAATCCATCTCTATTGAGCGATTCAATGCACAATCACTTTGCTATAAACTATCTCGATTATTTTACCGATATAAATTTGGGTTCGATAGCTTATGCTAGAAAAATCAAGAATTGTGGAAGTTTTTCGCTTGGATTAACTTACATGAATTACGGCGAATTTATCGAGGCAGATGAAACTGGAAAAATACTTGGTGATTTTACAGCAAAAGATTACGTATTTAATATTATTTGGGCAAAAAAAATCGATTCGCTTTTTAGTGTTGGAGCTGAGCTTAAACCTATTTTATCAAACTACGAAAGCTACTCCTCATTCGGAATGGCAGTGGATTTGGGAGCAACCTACTTCAATCCGAAAAACAATTTATCTGTTGGCTTAGTATTAAACAATATAGGAGTTCAACTAAAACCATATACATCAGGAAACAAAGAATCGTTGCCGTTTGAGATTCAAGCAGGAATTTCAAAAAAATTAAAGCATGCACCATTCCGTGTTTCATTAACCTTTCACAATCTCGAAACATATGATTTAACATATGTGAATACCAATGAAGAAGATGAATACACAACCCTTTCGGGAGATACAATCAGTGAAAATAAATTTTCAAATTTTGCCGATGATTTAATGCGACATGCAATCGTAGGGATAGAATTTCTACCAACAAAAAATTTCTACATTCAACTTGCATACAACTATCAACACCGGCAAGAGATGAAACTATCGTCGCGTTCGTTCATTGTAGGAATGACATGGGGATTTGGCATAAAAGTTTCAAAATTTCGATTCAGCTACTCTAAGGTTTATCATCACCTAGCCGGAGCTCCTAATTATTTTTCAATCACCACCAATTTGAGCGATTTTTATAACAAATAGCTTTATTTTTTCAACATCACAATTTGTATCTCAAAAAAATCAGTATTTTTACGATACTACTTAAAATAGTAAACGCTTGTATAATTCGCATTTACAATGATATAAAATGAAAAAAATTGTCATAGCAGTCGATGGATATTCGTCGTGCGGTAAAAGCACTCTGGCAAAAGAAATCGCAAAAGAATTAAAATATGCTTACATCGATAGTGGAGCTATGTACCGAGCGGTAACCTATTTTTGTATCAAAAATCAAATTATAATTGATTCGAATATAAATTTTGACAAGTTACAAAGCGAATTAAAAAACATAAAAATTACGTTTAACTACAATCCTCAATCGAAGAAAAACGAAACTTATTTAAATGGCGAAAATATCGAAGAACAAATCAGAAACATCGAAGTAGCAAATAATGTAAGCTTAATTAGCACTATCAAATTTGTTCGAGAGCATCTAGTTAATCTTCAACAAGAAATGGGGGCTAAAAAGGGTATTGTTATGGATGGTAGAGATATTGGAACCGTTGTATTTCCAAATGCAGAAGTTAAATTATTTATGACCGCAGAACCTTCGGTTAGGGCAAAACGACGATACGAAGAGCTTATAGCCAAAGGTCAGCAAGTATCGCTTGAAGAAATAATTGCAAATGTAGAATCTCGCGACTATATGGACACACATCGCGATGAAAGTCCGTTACGAAAAGCCGATGACGCTATTACTATTAACAACAGTAATTTGAGTAAAAACGAACAATACGTCCTTGCACTTAAAATTATTAATGAAAAAATTCAAAAACTTAATGAAAGTCGAAATTGATATAAATTCAGGTTTTTGTTTTGGTGTCGTTTATGCTATTCAAATGGCAGAAAGTGTATTAAGTACAAACGAGCAACTTTATTGTTTAGGCGATATTGTTCACAATAGCGTAGAAGTGCAACGATTAAAAGATAAAGGATTAGTTACCATTGACCATGCACAATTTAAAACGCTAAAAAATTGCAAGGTTTTGATTCGAGCTCATGGCGAACCACCGGAAACTTACCGAATTGCGATGGAGAACAACATCGAGCTTATTGACGCATCTTGTCCAGTTGTTTTAAAACTTCAACAAAACATAAAAAAAGGTTTTGATAAAATATCCATATTCGATGGACAACTTGTAATTTATGGAAAAGAAGGACACGCCGAAGTTAATGGATTGGTAGGTCAAACAAGTGGAAAAGCCATCGTAATAAATAGTTTTGCAGATTTAAATAAAATTGATTTTACAAAGTCGGTGAATTTGTTTTCACAAACAACTCAAAGTCGCGACGGATTTAGAAAAATAAAAGAAGAAATTCAAAAACGATTGCAAGAAGCTCAGCCCAATCATAAAATAATATTTGAAGCAAACGACACTATTTGTCGACAAGTTTCGGGCAGAGAGCCAAAGTTGAGAGATTTTGCAAAAAATCATGATGTTGTAATATTTGTAAGTGGCAAAAAAAGCTCAAACGGAAAAATTTTATACAACGTATGTAAAGAAGAAAATTCCAAAACATATTTTGTATCCGAACCCAAAGAACTTGTCATCGAATGGTTTAAAGGGGTTGAAAGTGTTGGAATATGCGGAGCAACATCAACACCCATGTGGTTAATGAAAGAAATAGCAAAAGAAATTGAAAATATAAATTTGAATATAACATAGTAAAATTTTTAGTATGACTAAGATAAAAAGAATAGGTGTTTTTACATCAGGCGGAGATGCTCCAGGAATGAATGCGGCAATCAGAGCCGTTGTTAGAGCAGGAATGTACCATAATCTTGAAGTTTATGGAATTATGCAAGGTTATGAAGGAATGATTGGTGGAAAAATTAAAGAACTAAAATCAAGCCATGTAAGCGGAATAATCCAGCACGGCGGAACTATATTAAAATCGGCTCGTAGCCAAGAATTCAGAACCTATGAAGGACGAAAACTTGCTTACGAACAACTTAAGGCACACGGTATTGACGCAGTAGTTGCTATTGGTGGTGATGGAACATTTACGGGAGCAAAAACCTTTTCAGAAGAATTTGACATTCCGTTTGTTGGTATTCCTGGCACTATTGACAATGACTTGTATGGCACAGATTTCACCATTGGTTACGACACATGCTTGAACACAGTTATGGAAGCTGTTGATAAAATTCGCGATACGGCAAGTGCCCACGACAGAATGTTTTTCATTGAAGTAATGGGGCGTGATGCCGGATTTATTGCCTTGAATGGAGGATTAGCTTGTGGAGCCGAAGCAGTTTTTATTCCCGAAATAGAAAGTCATACCGAAAATTTAAAATCGTATCTTGAAGATGGCTTTAAAAGAAAAAAAAGTAGCAATATTATTTTAGTTGCTGAAGGTGACGAAGCAGGAGGAGCCATAGAGATTGCCAAAAAAGTACAAGAAGATATGAGTGATTACGATGTTCGAGTTTCTATTCTTGGTCATATTCAACGCGGAGGCTCTCCATCAGCATCTGATAGAATTCTAGCAACTCGCTTAGGAGTTGCAGCTGTTGAAGCCTTGTTGGACGATCAAAAAAGCATCATGGTTGGTCTTGTAAACAATAAAGTTGTACACGTTCCATTCAGTCGAACCATAAAACATCACAATGCTATTGACTTAGATTTAGTTCGATTGATTGATATTTTAAACGTGTAAACGCATACAATGGCAACTCAATTATTTGTAGATTTAATATTGCCGTTGCCTCTTCCAAAATTGTTTACGTACGAAATTCCCGAGTATTTGCACGAAAGTGCAAAAAAAGGGAAACGTGTAGTAGTTCAGTTTGGAAAAAAGAAACTATATACAGCCGTCATTTTTTGCATTCATAATCATAAACCCGTTGATTACGAAACAAAAAATATTATTGATATTATTGACCAAGAACCGATTATTTCGGAAAGACAACTCGATTTTTGGCAATGGATTGCAACGTATTACATGTGTTCGTTGGGCGATGTTTATAAAGCAGCATTGCCTTCCGGACTTAAACTCGAAAGCGAAACCTTGGTTTATGCAAATCAAAATTTCGATAAGTTTGATTCGTTAAACAGCAAAGAAGAATTAGTATTCAGAGCATTGGAAGAAAATGTTTCACTAAAAGTAAGTGACCTTAATGCATTATTCGAGAATGCGAGTTCGCTTTCAACGTTAAAAAGTCTTCAAGATAAAAAAGCTATTTTTTTAGAGGAACAATTAAGAGATAACTACAAACCCAAATTCGAAACTTATATAAGTCTTCATGCCGAAATAAATAACGAAGAAACCATTAAAAACGCATTCGATAAACTAAATCGAGCTCCCAAACAGCAAGATATTTTAATGGCATATTTACATTTATCGAAATTTTATAGTTCCAAGGATATTGTAACCGTTCGTAAAAATGATTTATTGCAAAGCTCGCTATCTGACTCGCAAACCTTAAAATCGTTAATTAAAAAAAATATTTTAACCGAATACGATGTTGAAATAGGGCGAATTGATACTCGAAAAATTCACACACAAGACATAAAGCCCTTAACGGCTCCTCAGCAAGATGCATTTTACAACATCAAAGCTGCATTTGATATAAAAAACGTCGTTCTACTTCACGGTGTTACCTCAAGTGGAAAAACCGAAATTTACATTCATTTAATTCAAGAAATAATAAGTCAAAAAAAACAGGTTTTATATTTGTTGCCGGAAATTGCTTTAACAACTCAAATCATTAATCGATTAAAGAATGTTTTTGGAAATAAAGTTGGAGTATATCATTCGAAATTTAACGATTCGGAGCGAGTGGAAATCTGGAACAACGTGTTGAAAAACGATGAATCATCTTACGATATTATTTTAGGAGTTCGTTCTTCTATATTTTTACCATTCAGCAAATTAGGTTTGATAATCGTTGATGAAGAGCACGAGAATACATACAAACAATTCGATCCTTCGCCTCGTTATAATGCCAAAGATTCGGCCATTGTATTAGCCTCGTTACACCATGCAAAAGTACTTTTTGGAACAGCAACACCTTCGTTTGAAACATATTTTAATGCAAAATCCGACAAGTTTGCATACGTAGAATTAGCACAGCGATATCAGAACATAAAAATGCCTGAAATTATAATTTCGGACATAAAAGATGCTCGCAAACGAAAAAAAATGAAATCGCATTTTTCAGAATTATTGTTGGAGCAAATTGGCGAAACGCTTCAAAATAAAGAACAAGTAATCCTATTTCAAAATCGAAGAGGCTTTTCTCCTTATATTGAATGTGAAGTTTGCAATTGGATTCCAAAATGTGTGCATTGCGACGTAAATCTAACTTATCACAAATCGACAAACCAAATGGTATGTCATTATTGCGGATATACACATCAACCATTTAATACGTGCAAAGCATGCGGAAGCACATCCTTATCGACTCGTGGCTTTGGGACCGAAAAAATTGAAGATGAAATAGCAATATTTTTCCCAGAGGCAAAGGTCGCCCGCATGGATTTAGATTCTACTCGTTCACGAAAATCGTACGAAAAAATTATATCAGAATTTGAAACAAAGCAAGTCGATATTTTAATTGGGACTCAAATGGTAACCAAAGGTTTAGACTTCGATAATGTTAGCTTAGTCGGAGTTTTAAATGCTGATAATATGCTCAATTTTCCCGATTTCAGAGCTTTTGAACGCAGTTTTCAGCTTATGGTTCAAGTTAGTGGACGAGCAGGTAGAAAAAATAAAGAAGGAAAAGTTATTATTCAAACTTCAGATCCCTCACATTTGGTTATCAAAGATATTATCTCCAATGACTATAACCATCTTTTTATCAATCAATTAAAAGAAAGAAAGCAGTTTAATTATCCGCCTTATTTTAAATTAATAAATTTAACTATTAAGCATAAAGATATAAAAATATTGAATCTAGCATCAAAAAGTTTAGCCAGCGAATTAAAATCTAAGCTTAAAAAAAATGTGTTGGGTCCTTTTGAGCCAATAATTAACCGAATTCAAAATTACTACTTGAAAAATATTTTAATAAAGCTCCCGAAAGACGTTTACTTACAAAATAATAAGGATTTAATATTTGAGCAAATCATAAAAATAAAGTCACACAACAACTTTAAAAATATTGATGTAAATATTGATGTCGATCCGATGTAAGTAATATCAATTACGATTCAATGTGACCGAAACAATTTAAAAATAAGATACCCGCTTTTGCGGGTATGTGGTAATTTTTTGAGGTACATTCCCTTGAAAAAGGGAATCTAAAAAATCACATATGTGTCATATGAAAATAGAATTGGTATAATTTACAGGCAAATAATCAACATATACTCAACTCAACAAAAAATCCAAAAATTCCAGTATTCGTTAATTTGTTAATGATTAAATATTACCAAAATATTAACCGAAATTTATTTTTTAGGGGATTTAAAAAACTACAGTTTTTTTGTAAAGTTTATAAACTTCAATATTTCAGAAACGGCGGTATGTAAATCATATTTATTGATATCAATTATTAGAGGACTTACCATTGACCAATGTGTGATAACTTTCTCAATTAAATTTTCACGAACAATGATAATAATGGGTTTATTTGTATTGAGCAAAATATCAGTCAGACTTGATGCCCAACCCTGATTATTTAGTTCAAAAAAACCGATTTCATCAATCACAATTACCTCTGAATCAGAAATATTTTCTGTTGCCAAGATTTTTTTTCCAAATTCGAGACCTTCGTTGCGAAAGTAGTACTTCCCTACATTTATCATGCTTTCATCGCCTGATGTCCTTGACAAAACGATGTTTTCGTTCGTTTTTAAATCAACTAAATTATAGCCAATACGAATGCTATTTTCATGAATTGCAGGACAAAGAATACCTCCAACTTTAATTTTACGCTGATTTAAATCGCTGATAATTTGAGTTAAAAAACTGGTTTTTCCTTGCCCAATTCCTCCGGTAATAATGATTGCTTTCTGATTAGAAGCGTTTTTCATTTTTATCTCATCTAAGCGAAATTCAGCCTGCGAAATAACTTGATGAATTATCGAGACCGGATTTTTAACAATTGTTTTAAAATCGGGAATATTTGCTATCATTGATGGTAAACTTTCAAAAGAAAGTTCAAGAGCCAAAGGTAATTGCTTAAAATATGTTTTAAGAAAAAACTGTTGAATCTTTGGATTGTATAGTTCGGTACCCAGAATTGAAAATCCAACGATAATGATTACAGCTCTAAAATTCATCTGAATACCAATCATTAATCCGTATTCGAGAGTATTGGATTGAATTTTAGCAAAAACAAAAGCGGTAATCATAGTTAATAAAACAAAAAATATCCAAAACTTAGGTTTTGAAAGTTTTCGTAATGCTCGTTTGTATCGAAATGCCCAAAGACCAACAATCCCAATGATTGATAAACTCCATACGAGAACTGACGTAAAATTTAAAAGTACTAATGCAATTATAATTAGCCCGATATTAACAAAAAGCCAAGTGATGGAATAATTAAAATCAATCTTCGATTTTTGTTGATGTTGAGATACGTTGCTGCTAAAATTTTGTGGCTGGTATGCTTTGGGTTCTTTTAAAATCTTTCGACCAACTCTAATACCTATAATTGCCGAAATAATTCCTAATATTGCATATGCGACTAATAAAACAATAATAGGAAACCAAACGATATCGAACTGAATATTGATTTGCTTTTGTGCAAGTTTTAGTAAACTCGTATAAATTTCTACGATGTTCGAACCGTAAAAAATAATTAGATTTATAATCTTTTGAGCTAAATTCCACGACATTGCCAGCATAGCTCCTATTATAAAACCAAACCATGTTTTTCCGAACAATCTAAGCGAAAGTTCCAATAAAACGGCTTCGCTAAAAATGGCAATCATGGGTCCAAAAATTACTGCACTTGGCGACATGGTTTTCATTATGGCACAAATCAATCCGGCTCTCCAAATCAAGCCTTTCTCTGTCCAAATATAACTAATTGAAATTAAGATAATGATTCCGATTCCGGTTAAAATATTTCCGCTGAATGGGATTTTTAAATTATGTAAAAAGCTACCTAGTACAATTTCTGATGCAGCCCAAATTGTTCCCATAATGGATGCTTTTATCCATTTTTCGCTTAATTGCTTGTGGTTATTCACTTAAACTTTATTCCTCGTGTGTTAGTGATATTGCTTATATTCGTAAACGAAGTCAAAAATACCAAAAATAATTGACTGTTTTGCAACCTACATATATGTACAATAAATTTATATCATTATGTGTAGCCGATGCTATAATACGAAGCAAATGTTTCGTCAAACTACTTTAAGTGTTGAGTTAAGCTACGGTCAACGAGGAATTCCCAATAAATTACAAACGAACAAATAACCTCAATTAGAATTTTATCATTTTAAATGAATATTTAGCTTCTTTTTCATTAAGCAAATGGATGAAATAAGTCCCACTTACAAGAGATTTTACATTTACCATCTTTTGATTAGAAGTTAACTTTTGATTAATAATCAATGTTCCTTTTATATCGTAAACTCTAATTTGATTAAATTCATCATTCGCTCCTTCAATAATAATGAAGTCGTTAGTAGGATTTGGGAAAACACGAATATCTAGCAATTCATTATCGGGAATTCCACTTATATAGGTTTCTGTTACGGTAATTATTTGATCACTAACAATTATAGTATCAAGTGCTGTAATTGTTGCTGTATCTGTTCGGACAGCACTATTAAAATCGAAATAAATATCTGCGAAATTGTCTATTGAAGTATTAGGAATTATTCCATCAATTGGAGAAATTCGAAATGATACAAATCCATGACTTTCAGGTTCGTTTAATGTGCTGTCTGGTAAATTTATATTGTTAAATGTAAACGAAAGCACTTTTAGATTTGTGCCATTAACATTATACTCGTAACTATGTGATGCTCCTATAATGTGTAACGTAGATATATCATGTTGTTCTGATAATGTATCAACGACTATAATATTATAAGCGACATCGCTTCCCGTATTTTGAAAGCGGATTGTATAATTTAATGCTCCATCTTCTGAAACATAGTTATTTTCCGTAATCCCAACTGGAGTAACTTTTTTGTCGTTTGGGTCATATGAATCTCTGATTTCAAGGCAAACTTCCGAAACATCAAAATCTAAATCGTCGTTAGCAACCTGAGTCCAATAACCTAAAGCTGCTTCAGCAGAAGTTTCAGAGCCGCAACCTTCGATTGTTGCTCTAGGGTGGCTATTTCCGGGGTGTAATGGATGCTGGTCAGCTTCGAGACGAATTGTACTACCATCGGCAGGAACATCAATTTGCAAACTTTCACCAGATTCTAACTGAAAGCTACCGGTGTAAACCAATTCGTTGTTGTAATATATACGATATTCGTGAGTTGTTTCCATGTCTCCATCACCTGCATTGGTAATGGTAAAACGAGCGATGGTATCACCCATACATTCAACATCATCAGAAACTACAATACTACTTCTATCCCAATTAGTAGTATCGACGGTTTCAGCACAATATGATTTTGGAGTAATCCTTGCTTTTATACATTGTGTATAACCCCTAATCTCTTCATTTCCACAAATTACCGAATCAATAATATGAATCGAGCCTTGGCTAAAAGCATCAACAGTATCAAGATTGAACAAATAAATATTTTCGGCAGCATCGAAAACCGAGTATTCTTTACTTGCATAAACTAATTGAACGTAATCAGGATAATCAACATATATTTTTGCATTTACGGCTTCCATTGTGCCTTCGTTTCGATACGAAATATCGGTAGTATTTCTAAAACAGCGACGCATACGAGCCTTTGAAATATCAACCGAAAGCAAAGCACATTGTTTTACATCCAACCCAAAATTGATGCTGTCGTGAACAAAACCATCAACTCCTGAATTTAAACTATAACCATTTTCAGGGCAAGAACTGTTTAATGTATTCAAATGTGTAAAAGCAACAGCATTTACCTGATACGAAGAATTTGAATCAACATACATTTTGTAGTTTCCATCATCATCAGTTGAAGTATAATAATCTTTATCGCCATCTGCTCGAACAATTATATTACGCATTCCTATTTCTTCAGTTTCTTTTGTGCAATTTATATTTTCATCGACAAAAGCAGTTCCCGAAATAATATTATTACCACATGGTTCATTTACATATTGAACCCATTCATCTTTTTTAAAATTAATTGTTGTCCAATTCGTATAAGAATACCAAGGGTCATCAACTATAACACAGTTTAAATTTGGATTCCCATAGGATTGAAGAATATCCATATTTAGATTATTTCCATTTCTAACATTTAAAAAATTCAATTGATTATTAGCACAATATAACCTAAATAGGGAAGTTTGATTACTTAAATCAAGGTAAGTTAAATTGTTACTTGGACAATATAAGATTGACAATAAATTGTTTGAAAGATCTAATGTTGTTAACTGATTGCTCTCACAAAAAAGAACAAGTAAGTTTAAATTATGAGAAACATCTATATTTGATAAATTATTGTAACCGCATCCAATAGATTCAAGTAAAACATTTTGAGAAATATCTATCTGGCTTATATTATTTAAAGAAAAATTGAGGTATTCAAGCAAAGTATTATTTGTTAAATCTAATGATGTTAAGTCATTTTCATGACACCAAAAATTAATAAGTAAAGTATTATTTGAGACGTTAATTTCAGTAAGATTATTATTCCTACAATTTACTGTTTCCAAATTTACATTATTAGAAATATCAATGCTATTTAATAAATTATAACCACAACTTAAGTTAGTAAGACCAGTATTACTTGACACATTAACGCTATCAAGCAAATTATTTTCACAGTCTAAATATTCTAAAAACAAATTATTTGAAACATCAAGACTGGTTAGAGAATTTTTAGAACAAATTAAATTTTTTAAAGAAATAAAATCCTCAATTCCTGATAAATTACTAATGTTTTTATTTGAAACATCTAAGTAAGTTGTTGTATTAATATTGTTAGTACTTACAACTCCATCGGGCGTTCCTGTATCATAACCTAAATCAATCAATGCTTGTTCAAAATTAGCATCTAGTATGGCTGTGGTTTGTGCAAATACAATGCTTGAAAATAAAAATAAAGCAATTAGAGTTAGTGTCGTTTTCATGGTTGTTAGATTTTATTATAGCAAGTTACAATTGTTTTTTAATAAATCAAAATAAGCTATACAAATATTTCAAATACTCAAAAAAAACGATTCAAAATGGTTGGTGTTTTTTTAAAGTTCATATTTGATTGTTGGTGATAATATTTCACCCCGTCCTGCGGACACCGCTCAAGATGGGAATTTTGAGCAGAAATATTTTCATAATTTTCCGACCTAGTTGGAGTTCTTTCCATTGAGTAAAATATTTTGTTGGAAAGGATTCCAACAAAACCAAAAAACTACATTTCAGAAAGCATTTTGATAAACTTTTCGTTTGGGATTAGACCTTTTCCATCAATTGATAGCTCTGGAATTATAGATTCAACAAAATACATATCGATTTTCCCTTTGTTTTTGGCTTCGATTTTCCCACGATGTTTACACACAAAAAAATCTTTAACTTCGTTATAAGTTGTTTCTGAGATATTTACTTTGCCAACTTCTCCGGCTGATTCCATTCTACTGGCAATATTTACCGAATCGCCCCAAATGTCATACGCAAACTTCTTTTTACCAACTACTCCGGCAACAACTTCGCCAGTATGAATACCTAAACGAAGTTCCCATACAATCATTTTTTTTGCTCTTTTTTCTTCATTCAAGGTATTCATGAAATTTTGAATTTTCAAGGCTGCCAAAACGCTATCGATTGGATTGGTTTTATTACGAATTGGCAAACCTCCGGCACACATATATGCATCGCCTATTGTTTTTATTTTTTCAATAAAATGGTCTTGAATAATATCATCGAATTTTACAAAATACGAATGCAATTCCGAAACGAGTTCATTCGGAGCTAAGCCTTCGCACGATTTTGTAAATCCTTTAAAATCGGTAAACAAAATAGTTACTTTTTTATATAAACGAGGTGTTGCGTAGCCTTTTGTTTTAAGTTCTTCTGCTGTTTCAGTTGGTAAAATATTAAGCAGCAAGGAATCTGATTTTTTCTTTTCTTTTAATATTTGTTCTTCTTGTTCTTTTATCGTTGTAATATCTGATTGAACAGCGATTAATTTTTCTAATTGAAGTTCCTCATTAAATATAGGTGTGAGGGTTGTTTGTATCCATTTTTTTCGCTGATTATCAATTTCAAAAGGAATGGTATATGAAACTGTTTTGCTTTGCTTCATGCAAATGTCCAACTCTTTCGAAAAGCCTAATTTGGCAGCAACTTCGTGCAAGTTTTTTCCAAATTTTTCGACAAATTCATCAAGAGTCATTTCCAAAAGTTTAGAAAATCCATCATTTGCCCATTCAATATACCCGTTGGATTGAATAATCATTACCGAATTATCTGTTTTGCTGGCAACAATCGAAAGTTTTTTTAGTTCGCTATTCTTAATTAACAACTCATCAGCTTGAGTTTGAATTTTAGCTTTTTGCTTTAAAATTTCTTTGTACGAATCGTGTAAATTTAGAGCTGATTTTACTCGGGCAATTAGTTCTATTCGGTCGATTGGTTTTTTAATGTAATCCATTGCTCCTTCTGCCATCGCTTCCTTCAAATTTTCAGAAGAAGTTAATGCCGTAGCCATTATGATGGGTATTTCTTTGGTCGATTCGGTGGACTTTAAAAATTTTACAGCATCGATCCCTGTCATTACAGGCATTTCCCAATCCAATATAATTAAATCGGGTAATAATTCTTGTGCTAAGTCAAAAGCAACCTTTCCGTTGGGAGTCGCAACTATTTCGAGAGTACTATCGTAATGACGTAATATGCTGTATATTGCAATAATATTTTCTTTTTGATCGTCTGCTATAAGTATTTTGTGAGCCATCGTAATTAGTTTTTATTTGCATCCGACTTTCTAACCATATCTAAGAGTTTATTCAAGGCATCGTTGTTGAAATTGAAAATTGCCGACTCAACTCTATCTGCCCATTTTTCAATATTTTCGGTATTATTGAGCAACTTAATTTTATTAAGAATATCAAGATTTTTACTAATCTCATAAATCTTATTATCTTCAAAACGTAAAATATATGGTCCTATTTTCATAACCTCTTCAGGAGTCAACTCAACAGTGTTAATGCGTTGTTCTTCTTCTTGTAGTTTTTTAACGTCTTCTTTATTTGAATCAACTACCCTAGGAATTGTAAAAAAGAAGTTGCTTCCTTTTCCTAATTCTGATTCAACCCAAATTCTACCTCCATGAGCTTCTACTACAAGTTTGCAGAAAGTTAGACCAATCCCCGTTGAACTTGCACCTCCTGATTTTTTAGCAGCAACTTGAGTAAATGGATTGAAAATACTATCAATCATATTTGGAGGAATCCCTGAGCCTGTATCCGAAATTGAAATTTTTATGAACTCTTTTTCATTTTCAATTTCAGGAACTGTGTTTAATGTTATTTTTCCACCCGATTCGGTGTATTTTATGGCATTGGTCATTAAATTCACAATTACTCGTTGAATTATATCGTAGTCATAGTCTGACTGATATTGTGGTTTTACTCCGTTTACAAGAGTCAATCCTTTTTCGTTCAATAAAATAGAAACATCACTGATTGCACTCTTTGTAACAGTCAATATATTATGAATATTTTTATTAAGCTGAACTTGAGTATCTTCAAATTTTTGAACATCTAACATATTCAATACCATGTTCAGCATTTGTTTTCCTGCTTGATTAATGTTTTTCAAATTTTTCTCAGTGAAAAGCTGACCTGAAAAAGTGATGATTGAATTTAAATGATTTTTCATATCATGCACAATCATACTAGTGAAAGAATCTTTAAATATTTCTAATTCTTTCATTTTATTATACGCTTCGTTTAGCTGGTCTCGCTGTGCTTTAATTTCTTCATTTTGTTGCTTAATTTCCTCTTCGGCAAGTTTAATTGAAGATATATCAGAATCAATCGCAACGTATTTTCTTATTTCTCCCTCGTCATTCAAAATAGGGGTTAGGGTGGTTTGAACCCAAATACTTTTCCCATTTTTGGTTTTTGCAGGAGCGTTGTAAACAATCGATTTCTTTTTCTCGGTACACTTTTTAAACTCTTCTTCTATTTCAGGATTTGAACTTGAATGTAGAATATTTTCTCCAACTAATATTCGAAACTCATCAAGAGTATAGCCATAAAGTTTCCTAAATCCTTCGTTTACCCATTCAATCGTTCCCTCATTGTCAGCAATCATTACTGAATTTTCGGTTTCGCTGGCAACAATCGATAATTTCTCAAGCTCTTTGTTAACATTTGCCATATTCTCTGCTTGAGCTCTAATTTCTTCGGCTTGTTGCTCTACAACGGCTTTTTCCTTTTGAAGTTCCATTGTTCGCTGATTAACTTTTTCTTCAAGAATTTCTTTCTCAAGTTCAAGTTTTTTTAGTCTCCAACGAACAAATAATGTTATAAGAGCAAGAGATACAATACTTGTAACAGTATAAAACCACCAAGTTCTCCAAAATGGAGGACTAATTGTAAAACTAAATGATTTTGGTTCAAGATTACAAACTCCATCATTATTACAAGCTTTTACTTTAAATGTATAATCTCCTGGAGGAATATAGGAATAAATAATTTCGTTGTTATACGAAGGAGGAGCCCACTTTTTGTCAAATCCTTCGAGAATCCACTCATATTTAACTTTTTCGGGAGCATGAAAATCAATCCCTGTAAAACTAAATGTAAGGTGATTTTGATCATATGGAAGAACTAATTTTTTTGGTAATGTTCCCCATTCTTCAAGACTATCAACATATTGAGACCAATCGGTATCTTGAAAAAATAATTTAATCGACGATATCGAAGTAAGTGGTTCCATTATGTTTGGATAGTCAAAATTTGGAATATACATTGTTGCTCCTTGTATATTTCCAAACCAAATAAATCCTCGATGGTCTTCCATTACGGCATTCAAGTTTGCCTCAATTGCTCTAAATCCTTCCGATTTTCCGTATGTTTTAATAACTGGTGTTTCACTACCATCGTAAAAAGCGATTCGATTTAAACCTTTTTCAGTTCCTGCCCACAGATATCCTTGCGAATCGGAAAAAAGTAAGAATACATTGTTTGAATTTAATCCGTCTCGCATCGAAAATGTTTTGAGGTCAGCTCCATTGAAACGACAAATTCCACCTCCAAAACTACCAAACCAAACATTGCCCGACATGTCTTCTGCTATTGAATATATTTGGTCTTTGGTTAATCCAAATCGTCTTGATAAATTAAGAATATTATTTGTTCCTATTTTCTTATTTTTTATAATTTCATTTGAATTATAATCGGCAAAAATTAAATCAACTCCAGCATCATCGGTTCCAAGCCAGATATTTCCTTTACTATCTTGAAATACGTTATAAATTAAATCGGAACTTATTCCGTCTTTCTCTCTAATTGCTGTAAATTCTTTACCATCATATATCATTAATCCGCCACCAACCGAACCAATTAAAATATTTCCAAGTTTGTCTTCAATGATTGAATAAATATAATCGTGCGAAAGTCCATTTGAAGAATTAAAATTTTTGAATCGTTTTCCATCATAAATACTTAATCCACCACCTTTTGAACCAAACCACAAGTTACCTTTACTATCTTCAAAAATCCGATAAATGAGATTTGAACACAATCCATCTTCGGTTGTAAAATATTCAAATTCGGTTCCGTTGTATTTGCACAATCCGCCACCGTAAGTTCCAAACCAAATATTGTTCTGCGTATCTTCGTATAGTGACATTACAACATTACTCGACAAACCGTCTTTCTCGGTAAAATGTTGAAAACGCTCTCCATCAAATTTACATATACCTGCCCCATCGGTACTAAACCACATATTTCCACTTCTATCTTGAAGAATAGAATTTATATAATCGTATGATAATCCATTGCTTCTACTAAAATGAATATATTCTCTACCATTAAACCGTGAAACTCCCTGTCCTAAATACGAAAACCAAATATTTCCAGATCGGTCGCTGAAAACGGAACTCACATTATTTCCACTTAATCCATTTTCTTGAAAAAGATTGTAAAACTTGTACCCATCGTATTCACTGACTCCATATCGAGTTCCAAACCAAATATGTCCTTTAATGTCTTCTGAAATTGAATTAATTGAATTATTACAAAGTCCATTTCTAGTTGTTAATTGCTTAAACTTTAAATTATCGTTAACATACGCACCATGATGCTGAGTTCCAATCCAAAGTTTACCGTATTTATCCAATAAAAAAGTTTGTACATTTACATCAGCAGAATCGGTTGTTAAAGCAACTTTTTGTATTTTATCGTCACGCATTACAAACAAGCCCGACTGAGTTCCAATCCATAAATTCCCAGCGACATCTTGAGTAATTGCTTGAACTGTAGGAGAAGTTAAGCCCTTCTTCTCGCCATATGGAGTAAATTTAACTCCATTAAACTTACACAGATAACCATCTTTAAGTCCAACCCATATATTTCCATCGCGGTCTTCATACAATGCTCGAATTTGATTATTCGATAATCCGTCTTCTTGTGAATATGTTTTAAATTTAATTCCATCGAATACGCTTATTCCGCCACCATCGGTTCCAATCCATAAATAGCCCCGACTATCCTCAATAAATGCTTTAATTTGCGATTGGGCAATCCCATGCTCAATACTATAATTTGTAAAATTATATTGCTGACCTAATAATGTCGCATAAATGAAAACAAACAGTATAAGAGTCAAATACTTTTTTAAAGCCATTCCTTTAATAATAAAAAATCAATTTATTTGGGATTTAAAAGTAAGAAAATTTTATTAAAAAACATTTACTAAATTTTAAATAAAAAAAAAAGAGATGCAATTTTGCATCTCTTTTAATTCAAAATTAACCAAAAAAACTATCTTTCAACTGTAATAACGAAAGCTTTTGTTTGTTTATCAGTAACTACTTTAACAACATAATTTCCTTCCAAAAATTTATTCATGCTAATCTTTGTAATATCAGATGAAATTTTGGCATTTATAAGTTCTTGCCCAAGTACATTATATACAAACACTTTTCCTTTTTCAGAAGTTTCAATATTAATTATATTCTTCGTTGGATTAGGATAAACACTTATTCCCTCAATATCAACATTAATATTTTCAGTTAAACCTGTTGCTGTTGTATTTACACTAATATCATCAACAAAGAAAATAAATTTATCCGTTGATATTGAATGAATAGCAACGTAAATATCTTGATTATCGTAAGCCGATAAATCATACGTTACTTCAGTCCAAGTGCTTGGGGCCTGCTGTGCTGCCGCATCAGGTAAAACACTGAAACTTGTTGTTGAATTATCAGTTGTTGAAACCAACACTTCGTAATCTTCTAATCCCCAAGTGCTAGGCTTTACAGTTAATACCCAAAAAGTAATTGAAGAAGATGTTCCAAGTGATAACAGGTCTGATATTAACCAATCATCAGCTTGACTTGCATCGCTAGGATTGATAGCCATACCACATCTGTCTCCGCCGTGTGTTGTTGCAATTGGTGTTGCCAATGCTGCTAATGCTGGGTTGAATGCCATAAATCCCATTGCGGTACTCTCTCCGGTAAAGTCAAAATCATTACTTCCATATGAAGCAACTCCATCACCATCAACAGTAGACCAAGGAGTAAAGTCTGTTGAATAATCGGTACAAGCCTCAAAATCCAACGAAAATGCGTTTACAACTGGAGCGTCAGTAACTATAATATATCCAAGCTTGGTTTCAGGAGCAGAACTTCCAACTCCATTCGTTGCAACTAAAGTAACATCGTAAGTTCCTGCAACATTGTAAACAACTGCTTGGTTTTGAGTAGTTGAACTAGCTGGTGTGCCTCCTGCAAAAGTCCATGCCCAAGAAGTTGGTCCATTTGTCGATAAATCGGTAAAAGTAACAGTTTCTCCTGTATAAATTGTTGTAACATCGGCTGAAAAATCAGCAACTGGAGGAGTTGAAAGAGGATTAACAGTGATATAATTTGTAACCGTTTTTGTATCATTTCCTGCAGCATTTTCTACATACAACGTAACGTCATATGTTCCTTGTGTCGCATATGTAATCACTGGATTTTCTAATGTAGATGTAGCAGGAGTACCTCCTTCAAATGTCCAACTAAATGTTGTTGGATTTTCAGTTGATAAGTTAGTATATGTAACTGAATTACCTTCCTCTAAAGTTGTTGGAGTTCCAGAAAAATCAGCAACAGGAGGATTTGAAACTGGAGCAATCACGTTCACAATATAATCTTCAACATCGCCATAATCTGAATCGCCACAAGGAGTAGTATTTCCATTGTAAGTAGCAGAATTGTAATGCAAACGAATTCTCATTCGAGTAGCTCCCGTCGATGCAGTAGCAGGAACAGTAATGCTTCCAGATGAAACATATGGATTACTTGTTGTTGTTCCGCCTCCATTATCCGAGAATACAGCTTCATCAGTATCAACAAAATCTCCATCTTGATTCCAGTCAATCCAAACCAATACTTGGTCTAATGAATAATAAATTGCATTTGTAATTGAAATTGCGTATGATTGTCCTAAATCAACATCAGTAGAATAAGCAGTATAGTCGCCATATCCATCAAAACCTGATGTATTGTTAATGCTTCCAAAAGTAACATTGCTGATGTATTCGTCTTCAGTAGTTGCACTAGCAGCACATGAAACTGGAGGTAATACAGAGATATAAGCAATTTTAGTTTCTGGAGCAGAACCTCCAATAGCATTCGTCGCGACAAGAGTTACATCATAAGTTCCTGCAACACTATAAGTTACCGTTGGATTTTGATTAGTTGAAGAAGTTGGAGTTCCTCCTGCAAATGTCCATGCCCAAGACGTTGGTGCATTAGTAGATAAATCGGTAAATGTAACCGTTTGTCCAACTGTAATATCTGTTGCACTAGCACTAAAATCAGCTACAGGAGGGTTCGATAATGCATTAACAGTTATATAATTAGTTACTATTTTTGTATCGTTACCGGCAGCATTTTCTACGTAAAGCGTTACGTCATATGTACCAGGAGTACTATACGTTACTACAGGATTTTCCGATGTTGATGAAGCTGGCGTTCCTCCTTCGAATGTCCAGTTCCATGTATTTGGATTTTCAGTTGATAAATCAGTGAAGGCAACAGAATTTCCAGCTTCTAAGTTTGTTGGTGTTCCAGAAAAATCGGCTACAGGAGGATTTGATGGAGCAGGAATTTGAAATGAAAATACTCTTGTTAAAGCAGAGCCACCTGAACCCATATATTCACCAGTGTGCCAAAATGTTTGTCCATCAGGATCTAAAGAAGTATGAGAATAATCTCCAACTCTGTTTCCACTAGTTTGAGATGATACGCCAGCCGCAACAACAGTTTCAGCAAAAGACATCGTGCCAAGAGCATCTCCAGCAAGTCTTCCTGTATAGCATAAAGAAGGATATACAGAAGAAGAAGATTTGCAATATGCAAGAGCAATACTTCCATTATCGTCCATAGCAATACTACCTAACCAACGTGTATGTGCATCAGGAGTATAGGTTCCTTCTTGGTATAATGTCCATGTTCCTGTCGATTGACTTTGACGTAATTCAACCCATCTGATACTTCTTTGAGTAGAACTTATTACCACTCCCCAATTCAATAACAATGAATTATATCCACTCCATGGTCTCCACTGTGCTCTAAAAGTTGGGATTCCTCCGATTCCATCTAATTTTTGTGTAGTTCCTGGTTGAACAACATCGTCCCAACCTGAATCGTATGATGCATCAAAAGCCGATGTATTAACTTGCGTACTTGCACTGATTGAAGCAGCTGCTGTAGTCCCCCAAGTTACTGTCATATTCCAAATTTTCACACCATCAGTTCCTCCGCCCCAAGCATTATCATAATAAGCGAAAAATGGTAGTGGAGTTCCTGCTGCAGGTAATTCGTCATCAGCAGCGTCAGCTGGAAGCGGAACAAAAAATGCATCAACAGAACCTGTTGTAAATGTAGCACTTATCGATCTTGCTGAAGGATTTCCTGCAAGCATTTCGTCTCTTTCGAAACAGAACACTTTATCGGTTGATTGATTCGATGTCATATAATAACCATTTTCCCAAATTGAAAACTTCAAATAATCAGGAAATTGTGGAGAGGTATAAGTATATGCATAATATTCACCTGTTGGGTCATTTGTTTTTGAAATAGCGATATAAATACTATTTCCAGTTTGTCCAAATTGACTTACAAACCAACGGTCTGCATATTTATCATACATAATTATTGGGTCTCCATCGTCATCAGTCGCAGGATCCCACAAAGTACTAATATTTGCTGTCAACATATTTGCTCCTGTACTTTTGTTAAATACTTTATAAGGAGTTCCGTTGATAGCTTGTACGTAATGGTTTGGACCAGCCGCTCCAGTTGGGTCATAAGGTCTAAATCCACTAGCTACTTGACCTGCCCAATCTTTTATTACGGCTCTTGACGAATTAATTTTTCTTTTACCCATCTCAGTTTGTCTAACTGCAGGATCTTCACCATATTCAGGTCCGTCTTCTACTGAATAAAGAAAAGTTTGTGGAATTCGATGCTTTCGATCTAAGGATTCTCGAATCAACTCCATTTCACTTCTTTGTCTTTTTTTCTGAACATAAGGATGTTCCTTTACTATTTCACGCAATGGAAGTGTTTCGTGAAATTCAGTAGGATAATATACTTCATAGCTAGTACTTTGTCCTAGAGAATTCAATGAAATAACACTACAAATTGCGAAAACGCCTAAAATAATTTGTAATTTTCTTTTCATGTTTTTTTGTTTTAATATAGACTTTGGTTTAATTGTAATCAAAAATAAGATTTTTTTTTATGTTAGTCAAGTTAATTTGGTTGTTTATCAAAATTTGATTTTTTTTTTGACTAATGACAAAAAAAAGAGCTGCGAAAAACACAGCTCTTAAATATATAGGATTACTTAATCTTTATTTTATAGTAAGCTTTTGAGAATAAACATTATTTCCAGATGTATAAACTTTGATAATATACAATCCTTTGTGTAGTTTGCCAACATCAAGTTTTACCGATTTATCAGATACTTTTTTATTTATAATTTCCTGTCCTAATAAATTATACAAGCATACTTTTTCGATATTTTTGGCAGAAATATTTACAAAATCATTTGCAGGATTCGGGTAAATTGAAATCCCATTAACAATTAATTTTTCAACTACCAATGGAGGTTGGTTAACTGTTGCAGAGTTTGATGCAATACATCCATTATTATCAACAACCTCAACATCATAAGCTCCAGCAATCAAGCCTGAAATATCTTCAGTTGATTCTGCATTTGACCAAAGTATAGAAAATGGTAAAGTCCCTCCAATAATTGTCATATCAATTGATCCATCAGACGCACCATAAACAGAGGCGTCGTTAGTAACAAAAGTTAGTGATGGAGGAGTTGTAACAGTAATATAATCAGTTTTTATTTCACTATCCGAAGAACTAGAATTAGTTGCTATAAGCGTTACATTAAAAGTTCCGTTAGCCGAATATGTAACAATAGGATTTTCTTCGGTACTTGTTGCAGGTGTTCCTCCTTCAAATGTCCATTCGTAAGAAGTTGCATCACTGCTTGAATTCGTGTATTGAACTTGACCATTGGTACAAACTGCTGTAACATCTGCAGAAAAGGCAGACGTTGGTACCAAAATAACATTTAACGAATAATCTTCCACTTCGCCATAATCAGAATCACCGCAAGGTTCAGCCATTGGACCATAACTTGTATCATGTAACCGCACTCTCATTCTTGTTGTTCCTAAACTCGCTCCAACTGGAGGAGTTATTGATGTATTATAGGTATAGTTTCCAGACGCCCCTGTAACAGCCGACGTATAAACTGTTTCTCCTAGGTCAGCAAAATCTCCATCTTTATTCCAATCAACCCAAATAAGAATCTGATCAGAAGAATAAGCTCCTGTTAACGTTACACTTATAACACTTGCTTGATTAACATAAACATCAGCCTCTTGTGTTGCCGTATAGTCAGTATAGCTTGTTGCTGCTGTGGTATTGTTTATGTCGCTAATCGTAACATTCGAGATATATTCATAAGATGTACTTGCCGAAGACGCATCGCAATAATCAGGAAGCATAACTGTTATGTACAATGGTTTTTCTTCGATTCCTGTACCAAATTCATTTGTAGCATACAATGTAACAGCGTAAACACCTGGGGTTGTATAAATTATTCCTGATGGATTTTGTTGTGTTGAAGAAGAAGGAGTCCCCCCTTCGAATATCCATGCCCATGAAGTTGGCTGGTTGTTTGACAAATCGGTAAAATCGACAGTGCCTCCCATAACAATATTTGTTACACTTGCTGTAAAATCTGCAACTGGAGCTTCTGTTACTGGGTTCACAGTAATGTATTCAACTTTTGTGAGAGAATCTTCTCCTGCCATATTTGTAACCGTCAAAGTAACAGTATAAGTACCTTCTGAATTGTAAGTTATTGTAGGATGTGATGCGGTTGATGTTGCTGGAATACCACCTTCAAATTCCCATAACCAAGATGATGGATAATTTTCTGATAAATCAGTAAATGTAACCGTCTCTCCTTCAATTACAGTTGTAGGAGTTCCTGAAAAATCGCAAATAGGAGCAACCGAAACAGCTACCGTATGTTCAGCCGAATATGTAGCCAAATTAAATCCTGTTACAGTAAGCGTTACTGTTCCTGTATATGGGTGTGAAATAGAAACATTTCCAGAAGCATCGGTCATTGCTGAAGAAGGCTGTTCTTCTGAATCGTTATACAACGATACTAAGGCTCCTTCGAATGGTAAGCCATCAACCAAAATTTGGGTTGAATAAACACCTGGAGTTACGTTAAGATTTGATACGGTAATTGCATCTGGAGTTTTTGTTCTAACTTGCACCGAAGCATCTCCAAAAACAGTCCATGTATAATAGGTATCCCAGTCTTCACTTGCATCAGATTCTGTAACCATCATTGCTGTTGCATTAAAAGTGATTGCCCCAAAAGTTGTCTTTCCGTACGTAGTTGATGTTCCATCACCAGGATTAGCCGCATAGTCATATCCTTGGGTTAAAATATCATTCATATAATCTTGACCTCTCATAGGTGGTGTCCAAGGTTGATTCATCGTTGACATCAGCGACGCTAATGCTCCTCCTCCTTCTCTGCGAAGAAGTGCTTCAGCAAGACAATCGCCCGAAGTATTGAATTCTCCAACAACACAAGCAACCGAAAAAACAATCGGTAATTCACTTCCATTTGAAGCACTTGCAGCATTAGTTGTAGAATAATTACTTGTTACCCAATATGTTTTTGCTCCGTGACCACAATAGTTAATAACCCCCAAACCAGCATTTAATGGAGTAGAAACCTGCGAGGAAGTAACGCTTGCACCGTAAGCTTCAGAAACTGATCCCGAATATGTGAATGGAACTAATTTATTTTCTTTAATTATATCAATATGAGCATAATCAATTTCTGAATCATCTCCGATACCAGAGCCTTCGGCTGAACCGATTCCCAAGCCGTCTGAATACCAAGTTCCTGCTAAATCGGGATTTTTTTCATAATTTATGGCTTTATTCCCTTGAGTTGTAACGTGAGCTGTTGTACTAGCAGAAAAACGTCCGATAATAATATCGTGATAATCATCGGTACCTTCTACGCAACCAAGCATTGGATCCATTGGAGTATTTTCGCTACCACCAAGGTCAGAAACTATATCAGCCCAGTCACCAACTAATTGAACATACAAAATGTTTTTATTTGCGTTGTATGCATTTTGAATAGTTGTTTTAACATTTGTTCCTGTTGCAACTTGTGTTTCGTGAACATTATATCCCATTTGCTTTTTCCACGTAATCCATGGTTGTATTACAGAAGCATCTCGAGACGTATATATAACTAGTATGTCTCCAAATTGAGCTAACTCATCGCTCCATCGAACTGCGTTTTGGTTATAATTTACGAACAACGATTCGTAAATCGGAGCAATACCTTTATTTACAAGATTATTATTTGTCAAAGGATTAATTACTCGAGTGTTATTTTCGACAACTTTAATGGTAACTTTTTTATAAACTCTTAACGTATTTTCAGCAGCATTATATCTGAATGGAAATACTTTAATATTTGCTCCTCTAACGTTTCTGATGATATATGGTGAAGACATCTCTGTTAAAGACGAAGGATATAATTCGCTCGTTATTGAAGCAGGGTCAATTTCAAATGGAATTTCTGACGGATTTTGATTTCTATATATTACACCTCGAGATGGTAATAATGGTTTTTCTAATAAATACTCAACGTAATCTTCGCTAACGACCTCAATTGATACATTCTTGTTATTGGGTAACTGAACTGAAGCAGACATGTATGGCAACTCCGCCCAACCTTTTTTCTTTAGGACGATATTTTTACCAAATTCAATAGTAGTATATGCTACTCCATTTTTTTCAACTGTTTCTAACCTATATTTATCTAAATCAAAATCCAGCGTAAATTCTGAACTTCTGTTCTGATTAAACGTAACGTCATAGCCTCCATTCTTTTTAACAATAGACTGTGAGTTAGCTTCAATAGTGAAAGAAATCATCATAATCGTAGCTACTAAAGCGAAAGTGTTTTTGAAATTCATAGTTCCGTTTTTAAAGTTTATTTTATCAAAAATAAGCATAAAAAAAATGTTAATCAAGTAAAAATGTTGTTTAATACACTATTTTACGATATACATCAATTTTTTAGGGTTAGACAATAATTTTTAATAGACTAAAATCCGTTTAGGTTCATTGTTACAGTCGGGATTAAGAGCAAAAATCCTAGAAATAACAAAATAATTAACAAAGGAGTCATCCATTTAAACCATTTATCGTATGGAATTCGAGCAATTCCTAAAACGGCAATTAAAACTCCAGATGCTGGAGTAATCATATTTGTAAATCCATCGCCAAACTGAAAAGCCAATACTGTTGCTTGACGCGAGACATCGATCATATCAGAAAAAGGAGCCATAATTGGCATTGTTAAAGCCGCTTTTGCCGACGCCGATGTAATTATCAGATTCATCAATGTTTGTATTCCATACATTATTTCTACAGATGCGATTTTTCCCATTCCGCTCATCGATTGCGAAAGAGTATACATTATGGTATCAATAATCTTTCCATCGGTTAAAATTATAATTATCCCTCCTGCTAATCCAACCACTAAAGCTGCCGATAAAAAATCTTTTACTCCTTCGATAAACAATTTTGTAATTTCGCTAGCCGATTTGTTAATAGCAATTCCAGAAACTAATCCAAGCACCAAAAATAAAGTAGATATTTCCATTACATACCACTCGTATCCTAGCACGCCAATCATTAAAAAAGCAATCGTGAAAATTAATAAGCTTAGTATGAAAAAATGAACAGATTTTCGATTTGCCAAAAAACCGAATATTCCATAAATTATAGTTACAATAGGTAATACAATTAAACTGAATTCCGTATTCCCAAAGTGAAATGTTGTTCGAGGAAATAAATATGAAAAAATAGAAAGAACAAGCAAAACCAAACCATATGAAACCCATGAGGAAATTGGAGTGTAGTAATTTATTTGTTCAACATCGGTATTTTTTTTATCTCTCCAATATTGATCGGCTTCGTACATAATTGATTTATGAGGTGCTTTTTTTATCTTTCTAGCATACAGCAAAATAAAAGTAAAACCAACAGCATTTATAATAAGCCAACAGAATAAACGATATTCGATTCCAGAAAATATAGGCAAATCGGAAATTCCTTGAGCAATGCCTATTGTAAAAGGATTAAGTACTGCCGAAGCAAACCCGATATGTGCGGCGACATATACTAAGCAAACTCCAACTATCGAATCATAACCCATAGATATAGATAAAGGAATAAATATTACTACAAAGGCAATTGTTTCTTCACTCATTCCAAAAACAGCCCCAAAAACACTAAATAAAGTCATTATGAGAATTATTACAATATTATCAACTCCAACTTTATTTAAAAATTTGAAGCGTTCAAGTTTTTTAGTAAATCGGAGGAAAGAAAATATTCCAACATCAATACTTTTACTAACATTGATAATCCAAAAAGCACCTCCAATCAATAGGATAAAAATTACTATTTCAGACTGCTTAACAAAGCCTCGAAATAAAGCCGAAAAAAGTTGCCATGTTTGAGGTAAACTTTCAACATAATGATAAGTTCCCTCTTCGATAATCGTTTTTGTAGTTCCATCAGCAAGAACTTTATCTACTCGATTAAACTCCCCTGCCGGAATAATCCAAGTCAACAGAGCAGCAAAAACAATCATATAAAAAATGATAACGTAGGTATGTGGAAATTTCTTAAACATAATTTATCGTTATTTACAGCGACCAATCAATCGCTGTTTTGTTCATTTGTTTTAAATATTCATTTGTTTTTGAAAAGTGTTTGCATCCAAAAAAGCCACCTCTAGCCAAAGGTGATGGGTGAGCCGCCTTCAATAATATGTGTTTTTCTTCATCTATTAAAGATTCCTTATTTTGAGCATATCTACCCCAAAGCAAAAAAACGACGCCTTCCTTCTCTTTCGATATTTTTTTTATCACTGCATCAGTAAATTGCTCCCAACCTTTCTGCTGATGTGAACCCGCCTGATTTGCTCTAACAGTCAATGTCGCATTTAGAAGCAAAACACCTTGATTTGCCCATTTTTCCAAATTTCCATGATTTGGAATTGGGATTCCTAAATCATCTTTTATTTCTTTGAATATATTTACTAGGGATGGCGGTGGTTTAATTCCTTTTTGAACCGAAAAACTTAATCCGTGTGCCTGTCTATCTCCATGATATGGATCTTGACCCAAAATAACAACTTTAACTTCATCGAATGGAGTTCGGTCAAATGCTGCAAAAATATATTTCCCTGGAGGGTATATCACGTACTTAGACTTTTCTTCGTGTAAAAACTGTTTCAAACGAACAAAATAGGCACTATTAAATTCATTAATTAACAATGTCTTCCAACTTTCGTGAATTTGAGGATTAATTTCCGACATATTTATTTATTATTTCACAATTCAAACATAAGTATATTTATGCGAAATTCAAAGATTAAAGCATTTGTGTACTTTTTTAGGTTTTACTTTTATTTGTAAAACAATACTCATATATTTGCACCCATAAACAAAATAAATCTTTTTTATGAAATCGTTTTCGTTAATTTTCTCGATAATTTTACTTTGTGCTACAATTGTTAAATCTCAAACAACCGAAGCCGAAAAAGTTTTAAAAAGTAATAATCTTGATACGCTTCTAGGTTGGAAAAAAGGAGGCTTGATTACCATTGCATTTACTCAAGTTTCATTATCAAAATGGGCTGCCGGAGGCGAAAATTCCATTGCAGGAAATGGATTTGTAAACTTATTTGCAAACCTTAAACAACGAAAATTTGCATGGGATAATAATTTAGATTTGGGTTATGGAATTATTCGTCAAGGAGATAGTGAAGCCCCATGGATAAAAAGCGACGATAAAATTGATTTTACTTCGAAATATGGACAAAAAGCAAACGAGCATTTATTTTATGCGGGGCTGTTAAATTTTAAATCACAATTTAATGCAGGTTATGCAAAGCCAGGAGACAGTATTGCTATTTCAAATTTTTTATCACCAGGATACATCTTGCTAGCAATTGGAATGGATTACAAACCTAACGATAATGTTTCAATTTTCGTTTCTCCTATTACTGATAAAACAACTATTGTGTTAGACGAATTATTGTCGAACGCAGGAGCTTTTGGTGTAGAGGAAGGGAAAAAAATGCGTACTGAACTTGGAGGATATATGAAACTATTGTACAAAAAAGACATAAAAGAAAATATCACTTTTGGTTCTCGCCTTGAATTATTTGCCAACTATTTAAAGTTTAAAACAGTAAAAGACGTTGACGTTTTATGGGAAAATGTGATAGCCATAAAAATTAGCAAATATATTTCTGCAAATATTACAACTACGTTGATTTGGGATAACGATGTAGATATTGCGTGGACTGACGTGAACGACAATGCCCATTTTGGACCAACAACACAATTTAAAGAAGTTTTAGGAATCGGATTCTCGTATAAATTTTAATTTAGCAACTCCTTATTCGTAAATGCATGAATATGAGCATATTTATTAAATTTTGAAACAAAATTTCTATTCTATCGTACAACTCTATGTTTTTCTTATTGGCGTAATATTTGTAATTTTACACGTATGAATAAAAATTTACAAAATATATTTCTGATTTTCTTGTTCTCAGCAAGTTCATATTTTACGAATGCTCAATCAATGCAAATTTTACCTCAATTAGAAAAAGATACCGCTGAGAACAAACAACTAGCACCCTACGTTAACGAAAAAAACGCAAATAACTCTTTCGATTTTTCGGTATTCCCAAATCCTGCAAAAGAAATTGTTAATATCCAATTTGATTTTGCGAACAATAAAAAAGTCGATTTTCAAATCTTCGATTACTTAGGAAATATTATTTACACTGGACAAATCGAAAAAGAAGGAACTTCAAACATAAAAACGCTTCGGATTGAAACTTTACGGCAAGGAATTTATTTTATCCAACTTAAACTCGACGAAAAAGTTATCACAAAACAGTTTAAAAAAATCTAGAACAGTTCTGTTATCGTGAAATTCTGCCCATTAAAACTAAAAAGACTTCCAACCTTAAGACCTTTCATTTTTTCAAAAATAGGAACCGCTGCCGAGATTGCATAAAAGTCTCGATTTTCTATTGTTATTTTCCCTAAACTAGTTGCTACAAAAAGTTTTTGTTTGTCGGTAATCACAACACATCCAAAACTAACATTCGTATGAATTTTTTCGGCATCTATTTTTTCATATAGAGCTAATTCGTCAAGTGCTTTTTGATACTGAATTGCGAACATATCTCGCTTACGCAACATCTGTGTTCGAAACGAATCGTATCTATCTTTTGGCTGACCATAATCGTTTGCTAGCTGTTGGTGTTCTTGCATGGCTGCCCGAGCAATTTCTGAGTTTTTAGTAATCAGCAATTTACATTTCTGTATTAAATCCTTTTTGAATTGTATTTTATCAACATGCTCCATAAATCCAGATTTAAAAATAAAGCCAAATTTATCTAAATTATGAACTCAACAAAATTATAAAATAAAAACTTGCGAAGTATTTTGCTAAAGAAATGATTAACTTTGTACTCTCTAAAAATTAAAATATGAGCAATAAAAAATTTATGTTAATGATTCTCGACGGTTGGGGGATTGGAAATAAATCGAAATCAGATGTTATTTTCAATGCCAATACTCCGTCTATGGACGCATTAATGAAGAAATATCCAACTGCACAACTATTAACTAGTGGCGAAAATGTAGGCTTGCCCGACGGTCAAATGGGAAATTCAGAAGTCGGACATTTGAATATTGGTGCAGGACGTGTAGTATATCAAGATTTGGTTAAAATAAATTTAGCTATTCGCGACAATAGCATCGCAAAAAACCCGGTTTTAGTCGAAGCGTTTAAATATGCAAAAGCGAATAACAAAGCCGTACATTTCATTGGATTAGTTTCTGATGGCGGAGTACACTCCATGGATTTTCACCTGTATAAATTATGCGATTTAACGAAAGATTATGGATTAGACAAAGTATTTATTCACGCTTTAACCGATGGAAGAGACACAGATCCACAAAGCGGATTAATGTATATGACAAATTTAGTAAATCACCTTAAAACCTCGAATGGTAAAATTGCAAGTTTATCGGGACGTTATTACACCATGGACAGGGACAAGCGTTGGGAACGAGTAAAAAGAGGATACGATTTATTGGTTCATGGAGTTGGTATAAAAACTACCAATGTTTTAGATGCCATTTCAGACTCGTATAAAAATGGAAAAACCGATGAATTTATTGAACCAACCGTTTGTGTTGACGAAGCAGGAAATCCAATTGCAACGGTAAAAGAAGGAGATGTTTTTATTTGCTTTAATTACCGTACCGACCGACTTCGCGAAATTACCGTTGTGCTTACACAAAAAGACATGCCCGAGTTTGAAATGAAAACCATGCCTTTGCATTACGTTACCATGACACGATACGACGATTCGTTTAAAAATGTACATATAGCCTACGACAAAGACAATGTTACCAATACGCTCGGCGAGTTGATGGAAAAAGCTGGCAAAAAGCAGATTAGAATTGCCGAAACCGAAAAATATGCTCATGTTACGTTCTTTTTCTCAGGCGGTCGTGAAAATGAATTTAAAAACGAAAAACGAATTTTAATATCATCACCAAAAGTTGCAACCTACGATTTACAACCCGAAATGAGTGCCTTGCTCGTAAAAGACGCAATTATTCCCGAACTCAAAAAGCAAGAAGCCGATTTTATATGTTTAAACTTCGCCAATGGCGATATGGTTGGACATACAGGTATTTATCCGGCAATATTGAAAGCCGTTGAAACGGTTGATAAATGCGTAGGCGAAATAGTCGAAGTTGCTACAGCAAACGGTTACGATTTAATGATAATTGCCGACCACGGAAATGCCGATTATGCGGTTAACGACGACGGAAGTCCAAACACAGCTCATTCGTTAAATCCGGTTCCTTGCATTTTGGTTTCGAAAGATTATTCAAAAATAAGCAATGGTATTTTAGCTGATGTTGCCCCAACAATTTTAAAAATTATGAATATTGATATTCCGTCAGAAATGACTGGAAAAGTTTTAGTTTAGCTTGACAGATGTTACAAATTGATGACAAAATAATAAGTTTCGACGTACTCGATAAAAAATTTGTTTGCGATATTACAAAATGTAAAGGTGCTTGTTGCATTGAAGGAGACGCAGGTGCTCCTCTCGAAAAAAAAGAGTTAAAAATATTAGAAAAAGTTTATCCTAGCGTAAAGCCATATTTGCGAAAAATAAGTATTGAAACGATAGAAAAACAAGGTGTTTATGTAATTGATTCTGATGGAGATTATGTTACACCTCTCATCGAAAATCGCGAATGTGCTTATCTGATTTTTGAAAATGATATTGCATTGTGTGGAATCGAAAAAGCATATCTTGATAAAAAAATTAAGTTTAGGAAACCGGTTTCGTGCCACCTTTATCCGATTAGAATTACAAAATACAAGCAATTTGACGCTGTAAATTACGAAGAAAATAAAATTTGCAAACATGCTTTAATCAATGGAGAACAAAAAAAGGAAAAACTATACTTGTTTCTTGAAGAGCCTTTGACCAGAACATATGGCAAAAAATGGGTCGAAAAACTCAAAATTGCAGCAAGCGAACTTTTAAAAAATAGTTCAACATAAAAAAATGAATCGATACCTGTTTCTCATATTTTTTTTAATCGGCAATTTTGCTGCATCTTCTCAAACAAAAGAAGAAGAAAAAAAAGTAAGTAAAACCTATTTTGGAGTTCATTTTAGCCCGACAAGTCCGTTGAATTTGATTCAAAAAACAAATGTGCTTTCTGAAGTTGATGGAGTGTTATACGAGATAAACAGCAAAATGGGACATTCGTTCGGAATGGAAGTTAGACACGATTTTAATAAAATTTTCTCGTTGCAAACCGGGCTCAGTTATGTTCGACGTAATTACGATTTCAAAGCCAATCTCGATACGCTTTTCGAAAACCGAATGCAATTTGTTGGTTACGAAATTCCGGTAATGATGTTGGCATACCTTCGGTTAACAAAACATATTTACATGGACAACTCAATCGGGTTTAGTGCAAACTTTTATCCGACCGATATCGCTACCGAACATGTTTATGGTTTTGCAAACCGTTGGTATCAATTTGCTATGAATGTAAATGTTGGCTGGGATTTCAGAACCGAGAACAGTGGTTATTTTTTCCTAGGTGCATCGTATCATCTTCAACTCAATAATGCTCTTTACCTCGCTTTTTACGAAGACGAAAACTTTGTTGCCGAAAAGGTCCGATTGGGTGTTAAAGGAAGCTATTTTGCGATAAACTTTAAATATTTTTTTCCTCAACGAGAAAAAGAATAAAGATGCTTTTATGCAAGTGCAGTTTTGGAGTGCACTTTTTCTGCACTTTGGAATGCTTAACTAGTGCGATTCTTCCTCCTCCTCTTTTACATCTTCAGGTTTTTCCAATATTCTTCCCTCATCGCCTTTTATTCCCATTTTGCTCCTAAGCATTTCTTCGAGCTGTTCGGGGGATAATCGTTTTGCTAAAATATTTTTGTCTTTATCTAAGAGATAAATAACGGGAGTGCTGTATATATCGAAGTAATCTCTAAATTTACTTCGGTAATAAGGGTCAGAAACATTAATAAACTCTTGAATTTTGTATTCCTTAATGAAGGTTTTCCATTCCTCAATATCGGTTTTGATGTTAATGCCATAAACTTTAAATCCCTTTGATTTATAAGCTTCAGCAAGTTTTTTCATTTTTGGCGTTGCTTTTTTGCAATGTCCGCAATCGGGTTCATAGAAAAATATTGAAGTATAGTCAGCTTTAATTGCATGTAACGGAACAGGACGTAATAGCGTATCGTACATAATAATATTATGAGCTTGTCCTCCGAGTAATGTTGGTTTTAAATCATCAACACGCTCTTGCATCTTTACGGTTAATGTAGAGTCTGCCCACCATGCTTGTCCGCTTAAATAATATTTCTCGGCTAAATGCACAAAAACTGCGTCCATGCCCATGTATTTTGATGTTTCGTAATAATTGGTAAGGGTAGGAAGTGCATATCGAAAAACATTTGAATCGGCTTTTGATTTTTCAATAATAAAATCACAAGCTCTAATAATAGAATCTGGGTGAGGAACAACTAATCGTTTAAGATAATCCATTATTTTTTGATGGAGAATTGGAGTTCGAACTAATCTTCCATCGCCAAAGTTTATATTATCGAAATAATGCTTTTGCATATAATGTAAAGCGAACAATGAGTCAATTTCGTTTCCTTTTTCATCTTTGGGCGAATCGGGAATATCGATTTGTACATTCGATTTCATTATGCTCGAATATAAGGTATTTGGATATTTGCTCTCGGCTTCGTTCATAAAGGCAAGAACAGCTTTATCAATTTTGTCAATTTCGCTATTCAAAAAATCGGTAGAGTCTTTATTCGATTTGTTTTTATCTAATCTAGCTTTAAGTGCTTGAACTTTATTATAATTATTCATTCTGAAAATATGAAAATCGGTAAAGAGTTTGTTCTCAATAGAACCAGTAACTTTCATATTTCCAACTAAATCTTTTGTGTCGGTTTCAACCGAAAAACGTTGCTCTCCAATTAAAATTTGTACTAAGGTTTTTTCAGGCGAATAAATAAAATAAATGCCACCTTCTAGCGGTTCTTTACCTTCAAATACACAATATCCATTAGCATCTACCTTGTTGGTATCCAAAATGTATTGTTTATCGGCATAGTAATATCCCAAATAGCAAACGGTATCCTTGATTCCTGTAATTTTGACTTTAATTTGGTAGCCTTTATCTTTGTCTTTTCCTCCTGCGAACGATAATTGTGAAGCCAAAAACAAAAATACAATGATAAACGAAATTTTATTTATGTAATTCATATGTGAAAAGTTTAATTTCATTTGATTTTCTTCATTATTTAAAAACATACAAATATAAAATCTTATTATAAATCTTAGATGTTAAAAATTGTAAAAATTATAAAATCAATCATATTTGGTAAATTTGAATTTATTTTCATAAAAATTGTTGTACTTTTATAATTGCATAAAACTTATCGTGTAGTATGAACAAGGTGTATAAAAATAGCTTGTGTGTTTTGATATTTCTATTGTTTACAATAATGGGTTGTAAAGAAAGCGATATTACTTCAACTTCTAATGACTACAATTATACTCCATTACAAGTTGGAAATTGGATAACTTACGAAATAGAAGAAATTGCAATTGATAAACTTTCAGCGTTGTATGACACGACCAACTATTTTATAAAAGAAATAATAACAGAAAAATACATCGATTTAGTTGGAGAAGAAGCTTGTCGTATCGAAAGATTTTACAAAAAAGATTCGCTTTCGAATTGGATAATTAAGGACGTTTGGACATCACAAATTATCAATAATCGATATCAAAAAACCGAAGAAAATGTAAAATACGTTCGACTAATATTTCCTGCCGAACTTAATAAAATTTGGAATGGAAATGCCTACAATACGAATGAAGAGCAAGAATATGAAATTACGAATATTGATGAGTTTGAAACAGTAAATGAACTAGATTTTGATTCGGTTTTAACCGTAACACATGAAAATTTCTTAACCCAAATCGAGAAAAAATATAGTATTGAGAAATTTGCAAAGAATGTAGGATTGGTTTATAAAGAAATTATCGATATTTACGCAGATGCAACTCCGTACACGGATTCAATCGAAAAAAGAATAAAAACAGCAAGTATTTACAAGCAGAAAGTTATAGATTATGGTACAAATTAAACATTATATCCTTTTTTTATTGTTCGTTATAAATAGCACCCTTGCATTAACACAAATTGCTCCCGATAAATATTGTATTTATTTTACTGACAAAGCAAATAGTGGTTTTTCAACAGATACTCCTGAAGATTTTTTATCGGATCGAGCAATTTTACGAAGACAAAAACAAAATATTCTCATCTCTACAAATGACTTGCCTTTAGCTCAGACTTATGTTGATAGCGTTGAAAGTTTTGGTATTACGGTGTTAAACAAATCGAAATGGTTAAATTGTGTAACTGTTGAAGTTTCTGATTTATCGATGCTTGATTCTTTAATCGGAGTTTCGTTTATTAAACAAATCAAAAATATTTCTGTCGAAAATAGCTCAACGATTGGTAGCAATAAATTTCCAATCCTCACAAGTATGAAATCTATTGTAAAAACAAAAGCCGAAAGCGAACTTGATTATGGACAGGCTGATGGACAAATTACAATGCTAAACGGACATATTCTTCATAATTTGGGCTTTCAGGGCGAAGGAATGCTAATTGCAATTACCGATGGAGGTTTTTATAAAGCTGATGTGAACACAGCTTTTGATAGCTTGCGAATTAATAATCAGATAAAAATCACAAAAAACTTTGTGCATGGTGGAGAATATGTTTATGGTTATCACGAACATGGAGCCCAAGTTTTAAGCATTATTGCAGCGAATAAACCCGGACAAATTATAGGAACAGCTCCGAAAGCAGATTACTTATTACTCTTAACCGAAGATGTTAGTTCAGAATATAGAATCGAAGAATATAACTGGATTTCGGCTGCTGAATATGCCGATAGTTGTGGAGCCGACGTAATTAATGTTTCATTAGGATACAATACATTTACCGATACTGACCAAAATTATACATACTCTGACATGGACGGAGAAACATCTATTATTTCAACTGGAGCCGATATTGCTGCAAGCAAAGGGATGTTAGTTGTATGCAGTGCAGGAAACGAAGGTTACACTTCATGGCATTTTATTGCAACTCCAGCTGATGCCGATAGTGTTTTAACGGTTGGTGCAGTTGATGGTTCTGGAATTTACGCTTCACTAAGTTCCACGGGACCAACATACGATGGTCGAATTAAACCCAATATTGTGGCACAAGGTTCAGGAACTACGTATTATTCAAGTTCTGAATATGTTTCAACCGGAAATGGAACTTCATTTTCGGCTCCAATTATAAGTGGCTTAGTTGCTTGTTTTTGGCAGGCAAATCCAAGCTTGACAAATATGGAAATTATTGATTATATCGAAAGAAGTGCAAGTCAGTATCTTTTCCCCGATTCATTACTCGGACATGGCATTCCGGACTTTGCTTTGGCAAATTTGCTAACAAATAATATTTCGTATAATGATTTTTCAAACGATAATCTAGTTTCTATTTTTCCAAATCCGTTTAATAACGATTTTGTAATTGATTTTTATTCAGCAGACAGCCAAACGGTTTTTGTGCAAATTTTTGATATGCTTGGAAAACTTAAATTTCAAAAAGAAATTGACCTGAACATTACATCATATAATCGAATTAAATTTGATGATGCAGACTCGCTAGAGTCTGGAATTTACTACATCAAATTTACAAGCTCAACAAATAGTTTTATCAAAAAAATTATTAAAAAAAATAGCTAATGGCTGAGAATGCTATTACACTTTCAGTTTTACACGAAAAAATACAGTCAATTCTTAAATCCGAATTTGATGATTCTACATGGATAGTTGCCGAAATTAGCGAATTAAAAGTTAATCAAAGTGGACACTGTTATTTAGAATTAATTGAAAAAGACCCACATTCGGAAAAGATATTAGCTAAAGCTAAGGCAACTATTTGGGCTTATACATTCAGAATGCTCAAGCCGTATTTTGAAACCACGAGTGGGTATGAGTTCTTGTCAGGGATTAAAATTCTAGTTAAGATAAATATCGAATTTCATGCAATTTACGGATACAGTTTAAATGTTAGCGATATAGATCCGACTTACACGCTTGGAGATATCGAAAAACGCCGAATAGAAATTATAACTCGTTTAAAAAACGAGGGTGTAATTGAAATGAACAAAGAACTTTTATTTCCAACTGTTCCTAAAAATATAGCGATTATTTCGACCGAAACGGCTGCTGGGTATGGCGACTTTGTGAATCAACTTAACAATAATGAATTTGGCTATGCTTTTCATCACAAATTATTTCCTGCTTTTATGCAAGGTGAGCAGGTTGAAACGTCGATATTAAAAGCTTTTGATAAAATTTTTCAGCATGATTCGATTTTTGATGTAGTTGTTATTATTAGAGGCGGAGGTTCAAAATCTGATTTAAGCTGGTTCGATAATTATTGGATTGCATATACTGTAACGCAGTTTCCCATTCCTGTGCTAACCGGAATAGGACATGAGCAGGATGATACAATAACAGACTTAGTTGCACACAAAAAATTGAAAACACCCACAGCTGCCGCTGATTTTCTTATTTCTAAATATTACGAGTTTGAAGAAAATCTTGGCGAACTAGAAACTTTTGCTTACAATCATATTTCTGAAAAAATAAATTACGAAAAAGCAAGTTTGAACAATGTTATAAATAAAGTTGTGATTGGAACAAAAGATAATATTTTTAATACAAAACAAATTTTTAATTCTGTTCAACATAATATTATGGGATTGTCACATAAATTTCTTTCTAATAATGAAATGAAACTTGATAAACTTCCGCAAAAAATTACATATAAGACAACAAAGGCTATTGATTTTTCTAGATATAGAATTGATGAATTATTAAGGATATTTTCATTTTCGTTGAAACAAAAAATTGAGAACCAAAAACACAAACTTGAAACCGCCGAAAATACAACTGAATTATTGAATTCCGATAATTTGTTGAAAAAAGGCTATTCAATTACATCGCAAAACGGAAAGATTATCAGGGACATAAATGAAATAGAACTCAATGCTGAAATAGAAACTGTTTTGTACAAAGGAAGAATCAAAAGTAAGATTATGCAAACTAAAAAGTGAAACTCATAAGTTGAACACTTTCATTCTAAAAAGTTTCAAAATCATTGTCCGTTTTATCTGCCAATTGCAAACTAATTCCTTTCGATTTTTGAAGAGGAGAATCCGATTTTCTTTGTTTTATCTGACTTTTAGTATTCTTTTTTTGAAAGATATTTTTTTTGTTTTGCTTTTTTTCTCCAATATCAAAAAACGAAATAATTTCAGTTAAATTTTGTGCTTGACTTGACAGTTCTTCCGAAGTTGTCGCCATTTCTTCAGCGGCAGCCGCATTTTGTTGAGTTACTTGATTAAGTTGTTGAATAGCATTATTTACTTGACTTGCTCCTGAATTCATTTCCATGCTTGCAGCTGTAATTTCTTGAACAAGTTTAGATGTATTTTGAATATTTGGAACGATACGTTGAAGCTGATTTTCAGATGTTTCAGCAATATCTACGCTGCTTTTTGTAATTTCGATTATTTCGTTTGATGCAACTTGACTTCGTTCAGCTAATTTACGAACTTCGGCAGCTACTACGGCAAATCCTTTTCCATGTTCTCCTGCACGTGCTGCTTCAACAGCTGCATTTAAAGCTAGAATATTTGTTTGAAAAGCGATATCGGTAATGATTGAAATTTTATCTGAAATTATTTTCATTGAACGAACCGTTAAGTTCATATTGCTACTATTCTCCTGAATTTCTTCTGATGCTTGTTGCGATATTTTTTCTGCTTGCTGAGCATTATCGGTATTTTGTTGAATGTTAGATGCCATTTGTTCCATTGATGAAGAAACCTCTTCGGCTGAGGCAGCCTGCTCGTTTGCTCCTTCCGAAACTATTTGTGAGTTTGAATTCATCTGTTCGCTGGCTGATGCAATGTTTTCAGCACCAGACTTAATTTGCTCTATAACATTTCGTAAATTACTGCTCATATTTTGCAAATTATTTGCTAGAATTCCGACTTCGTCTTTTTGATTAATATCAAGATTTACAGTTAAATTTCCATTTGCAACTTTTTCCGAAAATTCAATTGCTATATTTAACGAACGAGTAATTGGTTTTGTAAAAAGGTATGAGATTAGCCAAAAAACGATAATCCCAAATATTACAGAAACAAGAATTAAATTTCGCAATTGATTCAAAATAGACAATATATCTTCTTCGTAAACGCTTGCCGAAACATACATTTCTAATTCATCGATATACTTAAAATATTGATATTTCATTTTACCGGTTTCGTCTTCAGGCCATAAATAATAGGTTTTTCCCTCTGAACCTGATGATTTAAGCTGGTTGAAAAATGTTTTCCCAGCACCACTTTTTCCTTCTTGGTTTGGATGAATAATGAATAAGCCATCTTTATCAATCAAAAAAGGATAACCAGTTTCGTAATACGATTTATTTTGGAATAATTGTTTAAGTTCTGGACTAATTTCGCTATTATGCAATTTCGCATCTCGTACAACAATTTCGGCAAGATTTTTAACTTCCGCAAACATTCTTGCATCACTATCAGCAATCATACGCCCTCTGTTGTTAAAATATGTATAAGCTCCGAGTGAAGCAATAATAATTGTTACCGACAGGCTCATTACTATATTAAGTCTTGTCCCGATTTTAATATCTTTTATTCGCATAATTTTATAATTTTAACATTAATATATTGTCATATATGAATGAGCTAGATATTTTACAAATGTAAATAAAAAAAATATACGATTCCAATTTTTTATGATTGGCAAAAATTCGAGTTTGAGATTTAAAAACAAAAAAGCCGTTCAAAATTTTGAACGGCTTAATAATTTTAAGTCCTTAAAAATTAAGCTGGATGAATAGCTTCAACAGGACAAACGTCAGCACATGCTCCACAATCAGTACATGTGTTAGGGTCAATTTTATAAATATCACCTTCAGAGATTGCTTCAACTGGACATTCGTCTATGCAAGTTCCACAAGCTGTGCAGTCGTCATTAATTTTGTAAGCCATTTTTCAATAGATTAAGTTAATATTGTAGTGCAAATATATTTTTCATATTTCAAATAGAAAAGGAAAAAATGAATTTATTTTAATTTTTTATTGACATTGTGGATTAAAAGCTAATTTAAACAACCCAAACTATACAGATTTCATACTGTTGGCAATGATAATTGTGTAACTTAATATGTAAAAACTCAGCTTGCTATAAATGTTGGATTATATGGGTTTAATAATATCGAAAGGATTATTCTATTGAAAATGAATATAATAGGATGCAAAAACAGAATTGTTTCTTATAAAACTCTTTGATAAATTTACGAAGTTCCCTATCCAAAATAACGATATTATTACTATATTTGTATATAATACTATTAAATTGTTAAATTATGGCATATATAAATTGGTCAGATTCATTGAGCGTAAAGATTGGTTCTATTGACAATCAACACAAAAAACTAATTGATTTACTGAATAATTTTTACGAAAATGTAAATCAAGGTTCGAGCAACGAAAAACTTACTGGCTTAATTCAAGGACTAAAGAACTATACCAACGAGCACTTTACATCAGAAGAAAGGGTTATGAAAGTTAACGGATATCCTGAATTTGATGCTCATAAAAAACAACACGACGAGTTTATTGCGAAGGTAAGTGAAATACAAACAAAATTTTTATCAGGGAAAATGGTTTTAAGTATTGAAGTAACCAATTTTATCAAAACTTGGATTTCGGGTCATATTCAAGGTACTGACAAAAGATACACAAACTTTTTATTAGAAAAAGGGGTAAAATAAAAGAATTTCTCTCTTAATCTATTGTTTCAAATCTGATTTTTTGAATATATACTGATAATCAATGTAGTATATTATTTTAAACGACAAACTGTTGGTTTGTGGCATTTCAAACGTTTTTTGTAAATTATCATAATAGTTCGTAACAATATTTTCCGATTCAGACGAAAAAATTGCATTTTTCCAGACCAATGAAAGTTCGCTACCAGCAGCAAAGTACCAAGTGTACGACAAATCAAAAGTTAAAGCATTAAAACTGATGTCGTGATTTCCTTCGTAGTCAGAATCGGTCAAATATCCTGAGTTTTCGAGTCGCAAAAAGCGTGAATTTTCTACCGCAGTAAAATAATGTCGGAATCGATAACTTAATGATGATTTATTGTTAAAAATATAATTCATTGAAATTGTATTTGTAAAGGTAGGAATATCACGTTCGCCAAAATAAATGGTATCGTTAATATTTGTTGCAAAACCTCGATTGTTTTTAGCAAAGCTGTACGATGAAGAAAAAATAAGCATCATTTTGTTGCTCAATCTAATTCTAGGGCTTGCAGAACCCCATGAATAGGTAGCGTTTTGATTTGAATTAAAAGCAAAGCCCGCATCAATATCAATAACAAATTTTTTACGATAATCGGGAGACAACCATAAATTTGCATAAAAACCTTTCGGAGATTTATAAATTCGCCCATCAGTTCTTGCTTCGTAAAAATCATTTGATTCAACGGGATTTGCATTCATGTTTATTCCCATCGATAAATAATTTTTAAATGTAGTGTGAGTATTATAATTAATCTCCATTGACTCAAATTGCTGGCTATTATAAATTAAATTATAACTCACTGATAATGAATTGTGTAAATTTATTATTTTCCAAAAAGGGTCAAAAATATGGTAACTGATTTCAACATCGTTTTCGATGCTGTTATTCACATCCAAATAGCCCATATCATTTGGGTCAAACTTGTCGTCGAATATTGTTGTTTCAAAGCCATATTGCAGATTTCCACTCATTTTTCCTGCCTCTATTTTATAATGATATCCAGATTCTTTCATTTCTCCTTTTTGAAAACGCTGACTAGTTAAAAAACTTCCTGAGATTCCATAATCATTACTCTTATCTACTAGCTCAAAAACGCTTCCAAAAACATCAGCCATATAATCTTGTCGTTTTACATTCGTATTTACAAAACTTATGTATGAATTTCCCCACAGCGATTGGTCAAAGACAATCATATTGTAATTTGTAAATGCTTGTGTAAGTTCTTTTCGTTCGATATTTAAAATTGTATCTTCAATGTCGGCAAAAGTATTTGATGTCATTCCATTAAAAAATCCAACGCCTAACCCTTTGTTTGTTCGACCCGATATTTTTGTTGCATTTATTAAATGCGTTTTTGATGGATTATGTATAACTATTTCGTTCGAATCAAGAGAGTTATATGCAGAATAATAATTTATGGGTTCATCGGCAATTCTTCGCGTATAAAAGATATCTCCTTTTTCAAAAAGCTCAGTTCCTTCAGTAAAAAATGAACGTTTTTCTTCATAATAAATTTCGAAAGGCGTAAGATTTAGCACAATGTCATCAGATTCAACTTGTCCGAAATCTGGAATTAGAGTCATATCAAGGGTGAAACTTTCGTTCAGCCCACATTTTACGTCCATTCCTCCATTAAAAGAATACCCCCACTTTTGTTGATTGCTTGTTTTTTCGATATAACTTGAAATATACGGCATAAACGATAAACGTAAAGGAGGTGTGATATTTTGAATATTAATCAAATTGCCACTCTGAGTGAATACGTTCTCCTTTTTATTGTCAACATAATTCCATGTTGAAAATTCTCTTTTTCGTCGAATGTTTCTCCAGAAGTTGATTCCCCAAACATGAATATCTTTTTTTGGAAATCGTATGGCAGAATATGGAATTTTCATTTCGACAAACCACCCGTTTTCATCAATCGTAACATTACTTTGCCACACGGCATTCCAATTTTCATCGCTTCCGTTAGCCGAAAATTTTTCGTCAATTTGAACTCCAGCTGCTGTAATTTTAAATGAAAATGCGTTTATTCCATCATCAAAAGGTGTAATATCAATACTGAAATTATCAGTATTTGCGTCAGAATCATCACGTTTACAAAGTTCTTTCAAAATGCTGTCTGGAGAAGTATCGTATAGGTATGCTCCCACATAAATAGCATTATTATCGTATAAAATTTTTACTTCGGTATGTTGCGAAGCTGGTTTTCCATTAAATGGAGCATATTGGATAAAATCTTGAGCCGATTTTGCATTATCCCATTCCGATTCATCAAGTATACCATCTATTTTAATATGAGTATTTATCCGAAACGCTTCAAGCTGCTTCTGTTGAGAGAAAGCATTGAAAACACATAAAGCAAATATAATAAATCCGAGTAATCTCATAGAAATACATAAAAAAAGGGGCATAGCCCCTTTTTTAAAACTTGGTTATCTTATTTTTTTACAATTCTATATGTTGAAACAATCTCTTTTCCGTTGATTAAGGATACAAAATAAAGTCCTTTTGCAAACGAAGCTAAATTTAATTGAACTTTGTCTGTATTAACTTCAATATTTAACAAACTTTGTCCCAAAGTATTTGAAATCGTAATTTTTGTTATTGACTCAAGTCCGTCAACGTATAATTTATCGAAGGTTGGATTTGGGTATAAATTTGCTATTTTTTTAACTACAACTTCGCTAGTTAAAGGATCTCCAGGAGCCAAGCCAAAGCCAAATAATGAATTACTTGTTGATACAGTATCAAAACGTAAACTAGGATCTGTCCATGTAGTTGAAGAACCTGATTCAATACCATCTTTTAATCTAATATTTTGATTATAAGTTTGAACCCCATTTCCAGCCCAACCCGTTCCTGCTGGGTCAACGCCAGTTGTATCTCCAAAAATATCTTGAACAACACCGCCTAAAAGAATTACCAAAGGATCGTCGCCATTAAAGGTAAAGCCTTTTGTATAAAAATCAGCACCGTTACCGATAACATAATCTTTAAAACCTGTTCCCGTTCCTGATGTGTCAGCGTCAGTTCCTATAACCATAACATCACCGTCAGCTAAAGTTCCTGCTGACAACGTAAAATCAGTTGTTGTAGCAGCACCACCAGCAGAGCCTTTCATAACTTTAAGAGGCGTAGCTTCAAAATTAATTTCATTTCCTGAATTATTCCAAAGTTCAATACCTTTTGGAGTTGTTCCAATACTTGTTTCAATATATTGACTAATAATCAATGAATATGGAACGGGTGCAAAATAAAAATTAATGACGTATGTCATTTGTTCTGAGCCGTTTTCAGCTGTAACTTCAATAGTTGTTGTTCCTGGTAATCCGGCTGCATTAACTTGAGCAGCAGTTGCATTTACATCATTCAATACATAAGTAACAGTAGGAACAACCGTTACTCCCGATGATAATTCTACATTGTAAATCAATGTAAGAGAATCAAATCCAGTAACTGTTAGTCCATCAACAAGTAAATCGTTCAAGGTTGCATCGGTATTTCCTGCTGGAGCCAAGGTAAAGTTAACTTCGTAGGATAAAGTAGTCGTTCCATCTTCGGCTGTTACATCAAGAGTTGTTGTACCAGGTAAACTCAAAGCATCGGTTTGTACAACTGTTGCAGCTGAATTCATCAAAGTATATGTAACAGTTGGCACAATAACAGTTCCGTTAGGAAGTTCTACTGTATACGAATATGTTGCTGCATCAAAATCAGTAATTGATATTCCATCAATGCTAATATCGCTTAAACGAGCATCATCTGATGGTGGAACGATAGCTCCAGGAGCTATTCCAAAACCAGTTAATGCATTATCTGTTGTTGTTGTTTCGAAACGTAAACTTGGGTCTGTCCAAGTTGTTGTTGCTCCAGTAGTAATACCTGAAATCAACGAAATGTTTTGATTGTAAGTTTGAACTCCGTTTCCAGCCCAACCCGTTCCTGCTGGGTCAACACCAGTAGTATCGCCCAAAATATCTTGAATTACTCCACCTAAAAGAATTACCAAAGGATCATCGCCATTAAAGGTAAATCCTTTTGTATAAAAATCAGCCCCATTGCCGATAACATAATCTTTAAAACCTGTTCCAGTTCCTAATACATCAGCATCGGTTCCTATAACGATAACAGCACCGTCGGCAAGAGTTCCTGTGCTAAGAGTATAATCAGATGTAGTTGCCGGACCGCCTGCAGAACCTTTCATAACCTTAAGGTTAGTAACTGAAAAGTCGATTGTTGCTCCTGAATTGTTCCAAAGTTCAATTCCTTTTGGAGTTGTTCCTGTGTTTGTTTCGATATACTGACTAATAATCAATTGAGAATAACTCATTGATGTTGTTAGTATTACGCTTGCGATAAAAAGTAAAAATTTCTTCATATTGATTCGTTTTTGTTAATTAATGTAAAAGGACATAAAAATAGTGAAAAATATGTATTTATGTTCTGCTTTTTATTAATAAATTTGATAAATTTTAAAAACAAGAAAAATGAAAAAAAGTTGGATTATAATTATTGTGATTGTTTTGATGTTATTGTGGTTGGGTTTTTCTGCTCAAAGTTCGTACAACTCAATGGTTGAAAAAAACGAGTCGGTTAGCAATCAGTGGGCTCAGGTTGAAAATGTTTATCAGCGAAGAGCTGATCTTATTCCGAATTTAGTAAATACGGTTAAAGGTTACGCAGAACACGAAAAATCGACATTTACTGCCGTAATTGAAGCTCGTTCAAAAGCAACGGCTGTAAATATTGATGCAAATAATCTTGATGCAGCATCATTTCAAAAGTTTCAAGAGGCTCAAGACGGCTTATCATCGGCTTTGTCTAAGTTAATGGTTGTTATGGAACGTTACCCTGATTTAAAAGCAAATCAAAACTTTTTAGAACTTCAAGCACAACTCGAAGGAACAGAAAACAGAATCACCGTTGAACGTATGAAATTTAATGATGTGTCGAAAGATTACAACACGTATATCAAGAAATTCCCAAAAAACTTATGGGCAAGCATGTTTAATTTCGAAGCTAAAGAATATTTCAAAGCACAAGAAGGTGCAGAAAAAGCTCCAGAAGTTAAATTTTAACTCTAGAATTATACCTAATGAAAGCTAAAGAATTCTTTACTCAAGAACAAATAGGAGAACTTAAAAATGCTATTCGCGATGCCGAATTAAATACATCAGGCGAAATACGATTGCATATTGAAGACCACTCTAAAAAGGACGTTTTAGATCGTGCAACGGATATTTTTGCAAAACTCAACATGCACAAAACAGAACTTCGAAACGGAGTTCTGTTTTATATTGCTGTTACCGACCGCCAATTCGCAATTTTGGGTGATGTTGGAATCAATAAAGTTGTTCCCGAAAATTTTTGGGATAATATAAAAGAAACAATGCTTGCAAAATTTAAAGAAGACAAATTTGCCGAAGGTTTAACAATCGGTATTAATATGGCTGGCGAACAACTTAAAAAATTCTTTCCTTATCAAAAAAATGATGTAAACGAACTTTCTAATGAGATTTCTTTCGGAAAACAGTAGCAAAAATTAGTATTTGAAATTTGTCAATTTTTAATAAAATTTTAAGACGAACGTATCAAAACTTGAGCATATAAACACCTTAAAAACAATCGGATGAAAAAATATACAGTATTATTTATTTCTCTTTTTATATCTTTTATTGCTCTATCGCAGAATATTCCTGAAAAACAAAATCCCCCCAGATTGGTTAACGATTTCGCAGATATTTTGACCGATTCAGAAGAGCAACAACTCGAAGCCAAACTGGTTGCTTTTGATAATGAAACATCAGTACAAATCGTAATTGTAACAGTAAATTCGCTTGACGGACAAGACAAGGCGATGTATGCTTATACACTTGGAGAGGAATGGAAAGTTGGACAAGAAAAATTTGATAATGGAATTGTTGTTCTAGTAAAACCGAAAACTTCAGATTCAAAAGGGGAAGCTTTTATTGCAACCGGATATGGAGTAGAACCATTAATCCCCGATGCTACTGCAAAAGAGATTGTCGAAAATGAAATGATTCCTAATTTCAAAAACAACGATATTTATTTAGGAATTGAATCGGCAACAAATACGTTAATTTCTTTGACTAAGAAAGAATTCTCGTCTGACGAGTACAAAATGAAAAGTTCGTCAAATACCAAAACGACAGCCATCATAATTTTTATCATTATAGTTATTATCGCAAGTATGTTGTTTAAAAATCGTGGCGGAGGACGCATGGGGGGAATAGGAACTGGAGCAGTATTTTTTGGAGGAACAGGCGGTTTTAGTAGTTTTTCAAGTGGTGGCGGAAGTTTTGGAGGTTTCGGAGGAGGAAGCTTTGGTGGAGGTGGTGCAGGAGGAAGTTGGTAAATAAATTTTCTACATTTTTAGATTTTGTGTAATTTTGTATAATTATTAAAAAAATAAACAATTATGTGCGGAACATGCGGATGCGGCGACGATTCAGTAAAAATTACTAAGCCGGGAGAAAAACACACTCACGAACATACTCACAGTCATAAACATGCCGATGGTCATGCACACGACCATGAACACATACACTCGCATCATCATGATGAGCATCATACACATGACCATGAACATCCACATAGTCACGACCACAACCATGATCATTCACATAGTCATGAAATTAATCTAGAGATAGATATTTTAAAGAAGAATAATCTTTTAGCCGAACGAAATAGAGGTTATTTTGAAGCAAAAAACATATTTGCATTAAACTTAGTAAGTTCGCCTGGGTCTGGAAAAACAAGCCTTCTAGAACGAACAATTAAAGATTTAGGTAAAGAAATAAAATTATTCGTAATCGAAGGCGATCAACAAACATTGAACGATGCTGAAAGGATAATGAAAGCTGGTGCTCCGGCAATTCAAATCAATACTGGAAATGGTTGTCATTTAGATGCAGATATGATAAATAAAGCCAGTAAGCAGCTTAACATACACGATAATTCAGTTTTGATAATCGAAAATGTTGGAAATTTAGTATGCCCATCAATGTTTGATTTAGGAGAATCGAAGCGAGTTGTTGTGATTAGCACAACCGAAGGCGAAGATAAACCATTAAAATATCCGTACATGTTCCAATCGTCAGACATTTGCATCATTAATAAAATTGACCTTTTACCTTATGTTGATTTCAATATAGCCAAAGCAAAAGAGTATGCAATGAAAGTAAATCATCATTTAGAATTCTTCGAAGTATCAGTAAAAACAGGCGAAGGAATGGATAATTGGTACAAATGGCTCAAAAAAAACATTAAGTAGTTTTCATGAATTTAGAGTTCGACATATTTAAAATAAATCACAACAATATAGAACTAAAACAAGGACGAATTCTTGTTTCTGGTCCTTTTTTACACGATATTTATTTTAGCCGTTCTGTAGTTATATTAACCGAACACAATGAAAAAGGAACTGTTGGTTTTGTATTGAACAAACCGCTAGAAGTTAGTTTAAACGACCTAATTGAGGATTTTCCTGATTTTAATGCACGTATTTCAATGGGTGGTCCAGTAAATGCTGACACCATTCATGTATTACACAAATTAGGCAGTCTTGTTCCAGACAGTGTACACGTTATAGACGATATTTTTTGGGGTGGTGATTTTGATGTAATAAAATCACTCATTTCGAAAAATCAGGTTTTGCCAAATGAAATATTATTTTTTCTAGGATACTCAGGCTGGACAACGAATCAGTTAGATAAGGAAATTCAAGAAGATTCGTGGTTGGTAACTGAATTGTCGTCGAAAGAAATTATGTCATTCAATAAAAAAATTTGGACCAATACGCTCAAAAAACTCGACAACAAATACAAAATGTGGGAAAACTTTCCCGAAAATCCGAGCATGAATTAAGCTTGTCGAAATATTTATAAATTAACAATTTTTATTTTATTTTCATGAGTGAATTTTGGGACAGCAGATACAGTACCAACGAATATATTTACAGCAAAAATCCAAACCAGTATTTTAAAGAAAAAATCGACTCGCTTTCAGTCGGAAATATTCTATTAATTGCTGAAGGAGAAGGGCGAAATGCTGTTTATGCAGCCAAAAAAGGTTGGCACGCAACAGCTCTTGATAATAGCAAAGTAGCTAGAGAAAAAGCGTTAAAACTTGCTAAAGAAAACATGGTCGAAATCGAATACATTTCAAAATCGTACAAGCATTTTGAATTTATAGAAAATTCGTATGATGCAATAGCGATTATCAATTTTCATATACCATCGAACGAACGAAAGCGTATGCATGAGAAAATGTGCAACGCCTTACGATTTGGTGGGCACTTAATCATTCATAGTTGTAATAAACGACAAATTAATTATGGTTCCGGTGGACCAAAAGATGTAGATATTCTATATGATGTTAAAGATATTTTGGAAGATTTTTCTGAATTAAAAACAATCGAAGCTTACGAAAAAATAATTGAACTTGACGAAGGAAATCTACACAAAGGCAAAGCAGAAATTATCAGATATTTTGGTGTAAAGTAATTAGAAAACGCAGATGAAAAAACATGTTGCAATATGTATTGTTTTTTAGTCTTTTATCCGTAAAAAAGTAAGGTTTATCTAATTTAATTAGCAATAAGTCGTGAAAAATGTTGAATTAATCAAAAGAAAAACATTAATAGATTTTGAAAATAATTCAACGAAAAAAGCATAAGCTAAATACTTGACTATTTGACATTTAAGTAAGTTGGATTCGATTCGCTTTTCTCAGCAAAATTTATTTATTTTAACAAAGATTATTTAACTTGCGAGATTAATACAATATATTTAATGTATTGTAGATTTAAATCTTAGTTTTTCTTTATTTAAAAAATATCAATATGGTAAAGTGGAGTTTTATTCTATCAATTGTATTATTCTCATCAATAGTTGTAAACGCACAAACTTATATATCAGATAATTATGCATCGATAGGAGATACCGTATATTTAACAAAATGTGAATTAAATTCTGAGAATAATTACGATACAAGCGGATCAAATTTTACTTGGGATTTTTCAAATGTTGTTGGACAAAGTCAAGATAGAATTTTGTTTAAAAATCCAACACAAACGGGATTTACAATTTTGCAATATCCATATATTTTTAATTCAAATAATGTAAATTTAGCATCAAGCGATGGCAAAACTATTGCTATTGGAGGAATTCAACAAACCAATGTAAATAATTATTTAAAAAAAACAACTTCATCTGTTGAGCAACGAGCAAGTTCATTTGATTTAAGCATAAACGGAACAAGTTTATCAATCAAAAACACCTTTACATCAGCTGATGTTTTGTATAAATTTCCAATAAATTATGGAAATATTGATAGTTCAAATGCTGAATATTCTATTTATATTCCAGGGAATATTTATTTTAGACAAACTATTTTGAAAAGAAAAAACTCGGTTGATGGAACTGGAACTTTAATTACACCTTATGGAACATTTTCCGATGTTTTAAGAATGATTTCAACCGTAAATCAAAGCGATACAATTGCAATAGCAGGAACTGGAATAAAATATGAATATAATTATAGGGAACTATTATGGTTTTCGGCTTCAAAAAAATATCCTGTAATGATTGTAAAACAAACATTAATTGGAAATTCTTATATAACTGATCAAATTCAATATTTAGATACTCAGCAATTTTTTCAGCCTGAAGCCCTATTTGCATATGTTCCTCTTTCTCCAAGCATTGGAGATACTGTCCAATTTCAAAACTTAAGTTCAAACGCCTATGAATTTTTGTGGGATTTTGATGATATTTCGAGTGGTTCATTAAACACTAGTTCAGAAATAAATCCAACACATATTTTCAATTCGGCTGATACGTTTAATGTAAAATTGATTTCTACAAATGGCAGTTTGCATGATACAATTGCATTACCTATACTTGTAAATTCTGGATTAAGCCCCATCGCAAATTTCAATAGCTCTGAAAGTAATATATGTCAATCAAATTCAATTATTTATACTGACGAAAGTGAAAACGCTTCATTTTATCAATGGACTTTTGAAGGAGGAATACCTTCGGTTTCATTCGAACAGAATCCAAATCCAATTTTATATTTGAATAGTGGTTTTTTTATTGCAAAACTGAAAGTTTCCAATTCAAATGGAGTAGATTCATTAATCCAAGAAATTCAAGTGATTAATTGCTTAAATCAAGAAAATTTGAATGATAAATCTATTGAAATTTCAGTCAATAATAGCAATAAAAGCATCTCAATTTCAGGCGTTGAAGGTCGTCTAATTACATATATTCTCAGCATTGACGGAAAAATAGTGGAATCGGAAATTATTAATTCTGGAAATAACAATATTAACATTTCAAAACTTAATAAGGGCGTTTACATATTTTACATGTTGTATAAAAACAATCTCATTACAAAAAAAATTGTAATAGAATAGAAGTTTTAAGCATTCTCAAAAGATTATTTTGTAAGAATCCGCATCGCTCTTTCGTTTTTGATGAGCAAGATTAAAATGTATTTCTTATCTTTGTTTCGATTCATCTATTTAGAAGTTTTAAAATGAAATTTGCTGAAATTATTGGACAAGAAGCAAGCAAAAAAAGATTGATTAAATCGGTAAAAGATAATCGAATTAGTCATGCTCAACTATTTTTGTCAAGCGAAGGCTCTGGAGCTTTACCTTTGGCAATTGCATATGCTCAATATATTTCATGCGAAAACAAACAAGAAAACGACTCTTGTGGAATTTGCAAATCGTGCATCAAATATCAAAAATTAGTTCATCCCGACCTACATTTTGTTTTTCCAATTGTAAAAACTACCAAAAAAAGCATTTGTGATAATTATTTGATTGAGTGGCGAGATTTTTTCATGAAACAATCGTATTTTTCATTACAACAGTGGCTCGAAAACATTGAAGCAGATAATAAACAAGGGTTAATCTATTCGGAAGAAAGCAATGAAATTCTTAAAAAATTGAGTTTCAAAACTTTTGAATCTGACTACAAAATTATGATTATTTGGCTTCCCGAAAAAATGCACACTACTGGAGCTAATAAATTATTAAAAATATTAGAAGAACCTTACGATAAAACCATCTTTTTGCTTGTCGCCGAAGATGTTGGTCAAATGTTACAAACAATTATTTCGAGAACTCAGCTTATCAAAATTCCAACCATCAGCAAGGAAGATGTTAACGAATTTTTGGTACAAAAAATTCAGTTAGATAAAACTACAGCTTTAAATTTGGCAATTTTATCAGAAGGCAATATCGTAACTGCTCTTAAACTGATAAATTCGACTGAAGAAATCAATGTGAATTTTCAACTTTTTGTTAAAATAATGAGGTTGACTTATACCAGAAACATTGCAGAGATAAATCAGTTTACCGAAGAAATCAGTAAACGCGGACGCGAAAGACAAAAAAGTTTTTTAACCTATTCTATTCAAATGTTGCGAAATAACTTCATTCTGAATCAGAAAACTGGTCAAGAAATTCCTCTGACAAGCGACGAAACTGATTTTTCGAAAAAATTCAATGTATTTATTTCATCAAATAACATAGCTTCGATAAACGAAGAGTTCTCAAAAGCATATTATCATATCGAAAGAAATGGGAATTCACGATTTATTTTTTTAGATTTAGCTTTAAAACTCACTAAATTATTGAAACAGAACTAAAATTTATACCTTTGTGAAAATTGAGAAAAATGGATAAGTATATTTGTTATACAAGAGGTTGTGCTAAGATTGATGAGAAAATAGAAGATTCGTGCTTGTCAGGAGGTTGTAATAAATTAAATGTTCACGACTGGCTCAAAGGCATTCCTGAATCACCAAGTTCTATTTCAAATGTAGTTGAAATTCGATTTAAAAATATTAGAAAAGCATATTATCAAAACGTAAATAATTTAGTTTTAAACATTGGTGATTTAGTTGCTGTAGAAGCATCTCCAGGTCATGATATTGGAATTGTTTCGTTAACCGGAGAGCTTGTAAAAAAACAATTGAAAAAAAATAATATAGATCCCGACAAACAAGAACTTAAGAAAGTTTATCGTTACGCTCGTAGCACAGATATTGATAAATGGAAGGAAGCGATGGCGTTAGAAATTCCAACCATGTTGAGATCACGAAAAATAGTAGAGCAATACAAATTACATATGAAAGTTAGCGATGTCGAATATCAAGGCGACAAAACAAAAGCTATTTTTTATTATATTGCCGACGAACGTGTCGATTTTAGAGAACTCATTAAAGCCTTAGCCGAAGAATTTAAAATTCGGGTAGAAATGCGACAAATTGGTGCTCGCCAAGAAGCAGGTCGAATTGGAGGAATAGGTCCATGCGGAAGAGAACTTTGTTGTACAAATTGGTTAACAAGTTTTGTCTCGGTAACAACCACTTCAGCTCGTCATCAAGAATTATCGCTAAATCCGGTTAAATTAGCAGGACAGTGCAGTAAACTTAAATGTTGCTTAAATTACGAACTCGACAGCTACCTCGATGCTATAAAAGATTTTCCGAACACAGCACTAGCAATTGAAACAAAAGACGGAACAGCCTATCACCAAAAAACCGATGTTTTTAAAAGGCTCTTGTGGTATTCGTTCGACAGAAATAACGCCATGAACATGGTTGCAGTTCCTGTTGATAGAGTGAAAGAAATTATTTTGCAAAACAAAAAAGGCATAAAAGTCGATAAACTGGTTATTGAAGAAGAGAAAAAAGAACAAAAAATGGACTATCAAAATGTTGTAGGACAGGAAAGTATTACTCGTTTCGACGAAAAAAAGAAATCAACTAAAAACCGAAATAAAAAAAGACCTCAATAGATGAAACTTTTTATTTATATCATATTATTGCTATTTTTTTTCACTTCATGCGATACAAATTTAGTGTTTGAAAAATACGAAAAAATTCCTGACATGACATGGAATAAGGAAAACATTATAAAAATTGAAGTGAATATTGATGATACCGTAAGTTTGCATAATGTATATATAAACATCAGAAATACAGGACAATACAAGTATAGCAACTTATACATTTTCATGAAAGCAGAAGGTGTAAGCAACTCGTTTGAAGATACAATTGACTGTATATTAGCCGATGACAGCGGTCGCTGGCTTGGTGATGGACTTGGAGATTTGTGGGATAGCCAATATCTTATCCGACAAAACGTTAGATTTCCTAACGCAGGAAAATATACATTTCACTTACAACAAGGAATGCGAGACGATTTGCTCGAAGATGTTTCTGACGTTGGAATAAGCATCGAAAAATCAATCAAATAAATCATATTTCGTGGGAAAAGGAAAATTACAACGATTTGCTGAATTGTCGTCGTATGACAAAGTTTTTCAACCAAGCTTCGATGAACTGCTCAATGCCGATTTTACATACAAAGGAGATTGGAAAAATAAAGTTTTCAAAAATAACAACCCGATTGTGCTGGAGCTGGGCTGTGGCAAAGGAGAATATGCAATTAATCTTGCTCAAACATTTCCTGAAAAAAACTTCTTGGGTGTCGATATTAAAGGAGCAAGAATGTGGAAAGGAGCTAAATATGTTTCAGAAAATAAAATCAATAATGTAAGTTTTCTCCGCACATTCATTGAATTTACTCCATCGTGTTTTGAAAAGCATGAAATCGACGAAATTTGGATTACCTTCCCCGATCCTCAACTCAAGCAAAGAAGAGCAAAAAAACGACTTACATCGTCGGTGTTTTTAAGCAAATATAAAGAGTTTTTGGTAACCAATGGAACTATTCACCTTAAAACCGATAGTCGCGAACTTTACGACTATACAATGGCTCTTATCAAACATAATAACTTACCTCTTTTTGAACATACACACGATTTGTATTCTTCAACACTTGTAAATGAAATACTTTCAATCCGCACTTTTTACGAAACCATGTTTCTTAACGAAAACAAAAAAATAACTTATATAAAGTTTGGATTAGGAAAGGTTGAAAATATTGAAGAACCACCGGAAGAAAGCTAGATATTTGCAAATTGCTCTAAAACTACATTTCGGAAAGCATTTTCGTTTGGTATTATTCCTTTCTAATGAATAAAATCTTTTGTTGGAAAGGATTCCAACAAAGGCGGAAAAATACTAAAAATAATTGTTATGGCACTTTCCGAAAGTTTTAAAACTTTCGGAAAGGTTTGGTATTATTAAATTTAACATTTTTTTCAAGCAGAGTTTCAATTCCTTTGAACTCTGCGTTCAATTACGCAGCGTCCCTTAAAGGAGACACTGCTGGAAAGTAAAGGCGATTTATGCTCATTACATAAATTTAATCTTTTTCATATACCACAAGGCTAAGGCTGGTGGTAGCTAGGGCTAGGGTACGTCCCCTATGTTAGAATAAATTATTTTCCCTTTATCATACACTAATTCCGTCAATGTTTTTGTTGAATTATCAAAATAAATCCAAGTCTTATCTTTTATAGGTTTATAATATATGAATTGACTTTGTTCTAATTCACCTGTCAATGGATTTTCGCTTCCTTTTGTCCCTGTATATAAAGAATCACTATTACAGTAATTTCCAACAATATATTTTTGACCGTCTAATGTTCTTTTATAAAAAAAACAACTCCCTTTTCTATCAAAAAAAAATATATTATATATATTTTGGTCGCATGTATCAATATACATTTCTCCTTCTTTAACATATTCTGGAGAGATAAAACGAGGATATTCAGAAATTTCAATCCTATTTTGACCCCAAAGTATATTAAGTGACATATGAGTTAATATTACTACGGTATATATTTTTTTCATAATATCATTAATTTATGTTTAATCATTGAATCCATTTGCACTTGCTAATGTTATCAACACAAACAAGCATTTACCATAAAACTATACAAATATTTCAAATCCTCAAAAAAACAATTCAAAATGTTCCACAATCATAATCATTATCTTCAGTAAAATAGAATTTTATCTCCGACATGCTCGAAAAATAGTAATTATTTATTGCTAACTTCCCGCTATCCAAGCTGTCGAAAATGCAATTTGAAGATTGTAGCCACCAGTTGGAGCATCTAAATCGAGTATTTCTCCCGCAAAAAATAGATTTTTTACAATTTTCGATTCCATGGTTTCGGGATTTATTTTCTTTAAATCAACTCCTCCTGCGGTTATTATCGCTTCTGAAAATGGTCGGGATCCTGTGATTTTAAACCGAATGGATTTCAGCGTATTTCTAATTTTTAATCGCTCTTCGACCGAAATTTTAGATGCCATTTTCGAAGCATCGATTTGTGTAATTTTTATAAAAAAAGGGATCAGTTGTTTTGGTAACAATTTATTTAAAATCATTCGATAATTTTCTTTTTTAAGCGATTCAATATCCCGAGCAATTCTATTATCAAGTTTGGTTTCGCTGAGGGCTGGCTTAAGGTCAATTACCAATTGAACATTTTTCTTTTCGATTAATGAAGCAACCACTTTTCTACTCAAACTTAGAATGATTGGTCCGCTCACTCCGAAATCGGTAAAATTCATTTCCCCAAATTCTACATCTGTAAGTTTTCCTTCGATAAAAATAGTTGCTTTAACGTTTTTTAATTCCAATCCAGCCAATGGTTTAACAATATTTTTGTCAATTTCTAATGGCACTAAAGATGGAAAAATAGGATTTATTTTATGCCCAAGCGATTTTGCTAGTTTGTATCCATCTCCGGTTGAGCCGGTTGCCGGATAAGAAGCTCCGCCTGTCGCAACAATCACTTTTTTTCCATAAAACGAAATACGATTTTCTTTACCATTTTCGATAACGATGGTTTTAACGCCAATTACAGTATCGTTTTTTAACAAAATATCGGTAACCTGACAATTTGTTTGAATGGAAACATTTTTCGATTTACACCAATTCGTAAAATTCTTAACTAATTCAACCGCTTTTCCGCTTTCTGGAAATACTCTTCCGCCACGCTCAAGAATCGTTTTTACTCCTATGCTGTTAAAGAAATTGATAAGTTCAGTTGAATAAAATTTCGAAAAAGCAGGCTTTAAGAACTCTCCGTCTGGTTTTACTTTTGCAATAAATTCGTCGAGAGGAATTGAGTTGGTAATATTACAACGACCTTTTCCGGTAATTCCTAATTTTCGACCCAGATAGTTCATTTTTTCAATGAGCAGTACATTTTTTCCGTTTTCGGCAGAACGCCCTGCTGCCATAATTCCCGCAGCTCCTCCTCCAACAACAATCACATCGTAATTTGACATATTAATTTTTATCAATGAATGGTGTAAATGTACAATTTTTTTTAAGCAGAACTTCAATTCCTTTGAACTTTGCTTGATTAATGCATCATCAATCAGGAGATGCAGATGGGAAGGAAATAATACTGTATTCGACAACCATCAAATCTGCTTTTTCGCCAAAACTGGCTTGTTTTATACGATTCTAGTTATGAAATATAAGCTGTGGGGTTAAAATTTTAGATTTAATGTTTTAGGGTTCATTCTTACATCTCTGAAGCTTGCTATTTCTATGTATTCTTTGTTTATTCGATAATATATTTTTAGTTTTTTCTTAACTATAACGTACCTTAACCTCCAATTTTTCCGTTTTACAGTTTTTCCTAAAAACGGCATATTTGTTAGCTGTTTCTTAATTTTTTCTATTACTTGGTCTGTTTCTATTACTGTTATCTCTCCAAATTTTACAAGTAAATATTCATATAGTTTTTCTTGTTCTTCGCTAGCTCTAACAGAATACCTGATTTGTCTAGCCATTATTTAAGAAAACTAAATTTGCTTTTTAAATTTTCTCGAACATTTTCGTCTTTCACATACTGACCATTGTCAAGTTGGTTAATTCCCTCTTGTATTGCTACTTTATCTTCATTACTTAGTGTATCCCAATGACTCTGTGAAGATTCTGAGTTCAAATCGACAAGTTCGCTTACGGCTTGTAAAAGTGTTATATCTGAAACCTTTTCTAATTTTTGAAAAAGATTTGATTTATATTCCAATGTTGTCATAACTACTTTTTTTACAAAGTTAATACTTTTTCTTACGTAAAATCAAGTCGAATGTTGCTTTATTTTTACAAAATATAGGAATGTGAAGTGGAAACACTTCACAAAAGTAAAAAAAGCAAACATCAACAACACCGACAAATTAACTTACCCCAAGCTCTATCCCGCTCATGCACACAATGTGTTTCCATACATGTAAAATATTTTTGCAATCGTTTTTTTTAAAACGAATATTTGCAATGTAAAATTATTACAAAAGCGGCAGCTATTTCTAATTTTGAATATGCTATTGGGTGAAATAATTTATGTAATATTGTAAATTAAATGATTAGTATAAGAAACTTCCTTTCAATCTTTTTTTTTGCTTAACATCAAATGTGTTTTGCCAGTTTGTTGTTACTGCAAACGGGGATAGTATTATTATTATAAATGCAGACGAAAAAAAGCTAGTTGAGGCAGGAATGCCAGTTCCTTCAATAAAATTATATAATATTGATAACGATACAACTTCATTAGATTCTTTATTTGGTAAATATATATTGCTTAATATATGGCATACTAGATGTGGTTCATGTATAAAAAATATTCCTAATATTGATTCTATTTTGACAAGATATTCAGATGTTATAGTTGTAAATATTTCCGTTGATGAAGATTTAAATAAATGGAAGGAAGTTGTAAAAGCTAGAAATTTTAAAGGAGTTCATTTGCTAGGATATTATGAAGACATTCCTATTAGATATTTTGTGATGACTAAATTTAAGTTTAAAAATGAGGATGGTATTATTTATGGAATGAACTACCCTCATTATGTGCTAATTGACAAGCAAGGCATAATTATGTATAATAATACACCCAATATCAATCCTAAAAACTGGAAGTTTTTTTCAGAAATATTAAAAAAGAAATAGTGTGTTTATGCTGATTAGACATGATTTCATCAAAATTTGAATCCAATTTCATTGATTTATTCTAGCTTTGCCTTTCATTTTTTTAACTAGTCGATGAAGTTGATTGATTTAACCAATAGAACTTGGCAGTGGGTAGTGCTAATTTCATTGGCATTTATTTGGGGAACCTCGTTTATTTTAATGAAACGTGGGCTTGTTTCATTTTCAAATTATCAGGTTGCTGAATTACGAATTTTTATTACATTTTTATTTTTCTTGCCTTTAATATTTCGCCATTTCAAAAAAATGAAGCGAAAGCACATTAAGTCGCTTTTGATTGCTGGATTTTTAGGGAATGCCATTCCTGCTGTGCTTTTCACAACTGCACAAACTCAAATTAGCAGTTCATTGGCAGGAATTTTAAATTCGACAACACCGATATTTACCATGATTGTGGGCGTAATTTTGTACAAAAGTCGTTCTAAATGGCTGAATAATGTTGGTCTTATTATAGGATTGATTGGGGCTATAGGACTTATCATTAAAGACTTTAGTTCAATTATCGAAGGTACAAATTGGTATGCTTTATTGGTCGTATTAGCGACTTTTTTATATGGAATTAATACAAATGAAGTTAAAGCAAATCTCGAAGATTTGAACGGAGTGGCTATTTCGGCACTTTCTTTCATGTTTATTGGTCCTGTAGCGGGAATTATGTTGGCATTTTCAGATTTTGAGCCAGTTTTAGCTACTGAGACTTGGCAAATGAGTTTGTTTTATATTTCGGTATTATCTTTTTTTAGTTCGTTTATTGCTCTCATTGGAATGAATATTTTGATAAAATATACAACTCCGGTATTTGTGTCAACCGTAACTTACATTATTCCAATTTTTGCCATTTTTTGGGGCTTATTCGATGGTGAAATCCTCACCTTAAGAGATTTAATTTGGATTCTTGTTGTTATATTTGGAGTGTATTTGGTTAACAAAAAGTAAAAAAAATGGAATTAAAACGATATCAACGAATTTTATTGTCATTAATAAGTGGTGTTTTGATAAGTTTGCCATGGCTACACGTAGGAATGGGGTATTTTTTACTCTTCGCTTTTGTTCCCTTGCTATTTGTCGAAGATTATATTTATGAAAATCGTAAAAAATATTCTTCGTTAAAACTTTTCAATTTATCGTATTTGGGAATATTTACATGGAATGTGTTGGCTCAATGGTGGATTTCGTATGCTACGCTTTTTGGAGCGATTGCAGCGATGTTTATTAATGCGTTTTTTGTAACAATTGTTTTTTGGATTTTTCATTTAATTCGTCGCAGTTCAGGAACTCGAATCGGATATTTGAGTTTTGTGGTTTTGTGGTTGGCATTTGAATACGTACATCTGAATTGGGAATTGTCGTGGCCATGGATTATGCTTGGTCATGGCTTGTCGGGAAATATTCATTTGGTACAATGGTACGAATATACCGGCTCGCAGGGAGGAACACTCTGGATTTTAGTTTCAAATTTATTGATTTTTATAAGCATTAAATCATTTATAACTAACAAGAAATATAAAATACAACTTTCACAATCGCTTGCATTTATTATTATTCCAATCGTAATTTCATTAAGTATTTTTTACTCGTATGTAGAAAAAGAAAATCCTCGTAATATTGTGGTAGTTCAGCCAAATATCGACCCGTATAACGATAAATTCGGAGGGATTTCTCCTGCGGCTCAATTAAAAATGTTACTCGAATTAGCGAAAACAAAAACCAATAGCAAAACCGATTTTATCGTTGGACCTGAAACCGCATTAGTTCGAAATTTATGGGAGGAAAAATTACACGAAACGCCCGAATATTACGATTTAAAGAAATTTTTACAATCGTATCCAAAAGCAAAATTTGTTATTGGACTTTCTTCATTACGCGAATACCGCAATGGAGAAGAAATATCAGCTACTGCTCGTAAGTTTTACGATGCCGATAAATATTACGATTCATATAATACGGCTATGCTAGTTGATACGACATTAAACATACAACTTTATCATAAATCGCAATTGGTTATAGGGGTTGAAAAAATTCCTTTCCCTTCGGTTTTGGGAAGCTTGGCTCTTGACTTGGGAGGTACAGTTGGAAGTCTTGGAACACAAAAAGAACGTACTGTGTTCAAATCGCTTGACGATACTGTAGGAGTTGCTCCTGTTATATGTTATGAATCGGTTTATGGTGAATTTGTGAGCGATTATGTGAAAAATGGTGCCGATTTAATATTTATCATCACAAACGACGGCTGGTGGGAAGACACTCCCGGATACAAACATCATTTGAGTTATGCTTCGCTTCGAGCTATCGAAACCCGCAGAAGCATAGCTCGCTCAGCAAATACCGGAATATCATGTTTTGTAAATCAACGAGGCGAAATTTTACAAGCTACAAATTGGTGGACTCCCGATGTTATTTCAGGAGTAATTAACGCAAACAGCGAAATCACATTCTATACAAAAAATGGAGATTATATTGGGAGAATTGCAGGGTTTGTTGCAATTCTTCTGATTGTGATTAGCTTTGTTAAAAAGTTGATGCGGAAATGAATAACATGACATTAATTTTACTGCTGCTGTCGGAATAATTTTCATAAAGAAGAAATTTAACGTTAACATTCTTTTATCACTTTGTCCTTTATAAATAACATAAAAAGACCTCCAAGCTTATTAAAACTATGGAGGTTTTCGGTTTTAGAAGACTTACTTCTTTTACTTTCTTAGAAAATTTTATATTTTTTGATTAGATTTGTATAATATACTTGTTGGTAATTACATCAACAAAGATGGAATAAATGGTATTTTGCTAAAAATAGAAGAATTTACTCTTTATATTATAGAGCAACAAAAGCAAATAGATGAGTTAAAAAATAATTAAGAACAAATTTTAAAATAAATATTATCAAACACTTTGTAACAATATTTTTAATTTTTCATAACCTTTCCGTTTCTTTCGGACAAGGGAGTGTTGTTGAGCCGCTTTCTAATAGATTCAATTGGTGTGAGAATCAAAAAGTTGGTTGTAAATGTAACGAAAATGCAGATTTTTGGAGAGCGATTATCAATGACGATTATGAAAAATATCATCCCAAGAAAAAATACACTGTTGATAGTAGCCTATACAGAGATTTTAATCCAGATACTGTTTTTGAATATTTAATAAATAGCAAAAATTTATCTCAGCATTTTGATAGTATAGTTAAATATTCAGATGATACTTTTAGAGTTCGATTATCATCTTTATTATACAACTACTTTTATAAAATACCGGATGCTTTTTGCAATCAAAGATGTAGAACTGTTCTTAAAAAGCAAGACGATTGGTCAGTTGATAAATATCAGGAAGAACTTGAAAAATTTAGAAAAGATTGTAGTATTATAGGGATAGTTGAAGACGCACTAATATCTTTATCAGAGTATGTTTTATTGGAGACAAATAGAAACTTTCTGAAAGATGTTATTGCCAAATCTTGTAGTAATGGTCTTATTTCAAAGGCATCAATAGCTTTAATAAAGCATAACGAAAAAGAACTTGCTTTCAGTAGTCTAAAAGAATTGTGGCATAATAAAAATAGCGAATCATACATATATCGGTTTCATGAAGGATTTAAAAAGTTAAATAATAGCGATGGCGTTGCTTTTTTAAAATTTGCCGCTCAGGATTCAATTATATGTGTGAGTTTTGATGCTTGTGTAAAATTAATAGAAATGGGATATAAAGATTATTCAAAAACAATTATCGAAAAACATTTAAAAGGGAAATATAGTCTGATTAGTATTGACTTGCTTTTAAGATATTATTATAATCAAGAAACGATAGCTTTGGTTACAGACCATCTTAATAATTCTATGGACGAAGAATTAAAATACTGTGGCGAATTATTATTAAAAAAATATAAATTTAAAATCAAAGATTATTAATCTTAGGAAATATATTGTTTACAAAAAACTGACATATACCCATAAAAAACCTCCAAGCTTATTAAAATCTTGGAGGTTTTTGGGTTTTAAAAGATTCTTCTTTTAACAAAATAAATTACACGTTTAATCTATCTTTAAAGGGTTCGAATGTCATAAAATCAGCATGGTGAACAACAAAAGCTTCGGTGGTTCGCTTTATCATGTCGCCTTCTCCGGCGTGTGCCGCAATGATATGACAAACTTCGGCAGGAACTCCGCACATTTCGGCTAATGAAACTCCCGAAAACGGATGTCGTAAATATTTTCCATACTTTCCCTGAACTGATTTTCCATCTTTCATTTCGTATTCTAACAATTTTCCAACATCGGCTAAAATTGCTCCCGAAATTAGTACGTCCATATTGCAAGTTAATTCACCGCGGTACATTTCGTTCATTTTTTGTCCTGCATCGCGGGCAATGTGTACAACCGAACGTTTGTGATCCATAAATGTTACTTTTAAATCGGGTCCGCAAAGTAAGGTAAATGGGATTTTATTCAAATCATCGGGTGTCAATACACTTTTTTGTAAAGCCAATGCCCAAGTGTCAGTGGTTTGTTTGCGTAATTCAGCATTTTTAATCCAATCCAATTCGGGCCACAATTTTTTAGCTTTATCAATAAATTCTTGCTTAATTTCTATCATAATTTAAAAATTAAAGTTTTGCAATAACAGCTTGTGCCATTTGTGATGTAGAAGCAGCTCCTTTTTCAACAACGTCAGCTTTTCCTGTCATTTTCATCATATCGTAAGTTCGAACTTTTCCTTCTGCAATAACTTCTGCAACGGCCTTACGAATTTTTTTAGCAATTTCTTGTTCATTGATAAAATCAAGCATCATACAAGCCGATTCAATCATGGCTATTGGGTTCACGATTGAAACTTTAAAATCGGCATATTTAGGAGCCGAACCGTGTGTTGGTTCAAATACGCCAATTCCTGTTTCGGGATTAAATTGTGCACTTGCAGCAAAGCCTAAACCTCCAATTAAACCTGCAAATCCGTCAGAAGCTATATCTCCAAACATATTTCCAGCAACGATTACTCCGTAATCTTCAGGATTTTTGGTTAACCACATCATTTGAGCATCAATGTTTGTGTTCCATAATTGAATGTTGCTGTAATCGGCTTTTTGCATTTGTTGTGCCATTTTGTACATCATTCCAGATGTTTCGCGAATTACATTTGGCTTTTCGCAAACGGTTACTGATTTATACCCGTATTTTTTAGCATGTTCGAAAGCTGCTCTCAAAATTCTTTCGGTATATTTTTTTGTAAAAATACGTGTCGAAATAGAAATATCTTCTTTTGGACACCAACCAAAGTTTTTCTTGAATTTTGGGTGGGTCATCATTGCATCGTAAACTTGTGCTGGAGGATTGCTCCACTCAACACCACCGTACAAACCCTCTGTATTTTGACGGAAAATAACCACGTCAACCTTTGGTTCTTCGATTTCGTTTCCTTTGCCTCTTCTGATAAAATTTAATGGATTTCCGGTGTAAGAACAGCATGGACGCATACAAATATCCAATCCGAAATGTTGACGTAAACCAACGATTGGACTAGCATAAACTAGATTTTTTTCTTTCAATTCGGGAGCTAACTCGTTGAATGCATCGTCTTTAGGTTTTGATGTAATTGCTCCAAACAACGCAATTTTATGTTTTTCCAATAAATCTATTGTACGTTGAGGAAGTGGATTTCCTTCTTTGCACCAAAATTCCCATCCTATATCTCCTTCAACATAATCAGCTTCAAATCCGGCTGCAGTTAATACTTTTAATGTTTCTTCTAACACTACTCTACCGATACCATCTCCTGGCATGGTTACAATTGTTCGTTTTGCCATAATTTTAATTTTAAATTTTGTCCTTGTTAAATTTAATTATCACAAATTTATACTCATTTTCATTATTTCAATCTTTTTTTTAATAATTTTAAGACATAAAAAATTCAATAAATTTAAAACACAAATATGAATACTTTTAAAAGTTTGAATCCCGAGATTGTATGGACATATTTTGAGCAAATATGCCAAGTTCCACGTCCATCAAAAAAAGAAGAAAAAATAATAAAATTTCTTCAAGATTTTGGAAAAAAACATAATCTCGAAACGAAGGTTGATAAAGCGGGAAATGTTTTGATTAAAAAAAATGCAAGTAAAGGCAACGAAAAAATGAAAACAGTATTGTTGCAAAGTCATATGGATATGGTTTGCGAAAAGAATAACGATACGGTTTTCGATTTTGATAATGATTCAATCATTCCTTTTGTTTCGGGCGAATGGGTAAAGGCAAAAGGAACTACGCTTGGAGCTGATGACGGAATTGGAATGGCAGCTCAAATGGCAATACTAGCATCAAACGACATTGAACATGGTGCAATAGAATGTTTATTCACGGTTGACGAAGAAACCGGATTAACGGGAGCTTTTGCGTTGGAAGAAGGATTTTTAAATTCAGATATTTTGTTAAATCTAGATTCAGAAGACGAAGGTCAGATTTTTATTGGTTGTGCAGGTGGAGTTGATACAGTTGCTACTTTCGACGATGAATCAGAATCGGTACCATCGAATCATATCGCATACCGAATTGATGTAAAAGGTTTGCAAGGAGGGCATTCGGGCGACGAAATACATAAAGGATTAGGAAATTCGAACAAAATTTTAAACCGTTTTTTATGGGAAAATGAAGACCATTTTGAATTGAGACTTTCTGTTTTCGATGGTGGTAATTTGCGTAATGCGATTCCCCGCGAGGCTTATGCAATTGTAACCGTTAACGAAAAGTTAAAGAACGAATTTATTGCAGAGTTCAAAAAATATTCATTAAGCATTAAAGATGAATTTTCGGTTACCGAACCTAAAATGGAGTTAACCATTAACGAAACTTCCTTACCTAAAAATGTAATTGATGAAAATACTCAGTTCAATTTGTTTAATTCTTTGTATGCTTGTCCTCACGGAGTTTATGCATGGAGTGCTAAAATGCCGGGTTTGGTTGAAACATCAACCAATTTAGCTTCGGTCAAGTTTAAAAATAATAAAATTGAAGTTACGACAAGCCAACGAAGTTCGGTAAATTCAGCAAAAGAAGACATTGCAAATATGGTAGAAAGCGTTTTTACACTTGCAGGGGCAGATGTAAAACATGGTGAAGGATATCCGGGCTGGGCTCCAAACCCAGATTCTGAAATCCTGAAAATTTCGGTTGCTTCGTACAAAAAACTATTTGGGAACGAGCCGGAAGTCAGAGCTATTCATGCGGGCCTAGAGTGTGGTTTGTTTTTAGAAAAGTATCCAAAACTTGATATGATTTCTTTCGGTCCTACAATTAAAGGAGCTCACTCTCCTGAGGAGCGGATTAATATAAAAACTGTTGAAATGTGGTGGGCACATTTGCTCGATATTTTAAAATTAATTCCTAAAAAATAAAATTAACATCTTTATTGGAAAGCCTTGCAGATTTTTTTTGCAAGGCTTTTTTATTTACAAAAAATAAAGACTTACTTTTTTTTAGAAAAATTTTCATATTGATTTATGGAAAAAATAAACTCTTGTATCATATGTGTGAAAAAGAAATTATTAATCTAAAATTAAACTATTATGAAAACACTAATTTTTTTATTTGCAATGATGACAGGAACCTATTTTTCTGTAAACATCGACAATTTGAGTTTAACCAGTACAGAAACTGGAATATTAAAAGGGAAAATAACTGACAAATTTTCGGGAACTGGAATTTCAGGAGTTGACATTTCGGTATTTGCGAATTCTAAAAACATTGCTTCGTGTAAATCCGATTTGCAGGGTAAGTTTACAATCAACAATCTCCCAAAAGGAACTTATGTAATTATGATTTCGCATACCAATTACAAAAAAGATGAGCGAAAAATCGTAATTGAAACCGACAAAGTCTCGAGTTTAAATCTCAGCTTAGAACCAATTGCAAAAGAAAGAGAAATTTTAAAAAATGAAGACGAATCGAAAATAAGCTTATGTGAAACAAAGACTGTTTTATGTGATATCCCGAATGCCTCAGTTGCAAAAGAAAAATGCGGAAAAAGAGCCGATTACGATATGGCAGCAATGTCGATTGGTGGATATGCAGAAGATTTATATAGTGAACAGTTTAATACCGAGTCGTATGATGTGATTAATGAGAATAATTACAAAGAAGTTTTAAACGATCCGCTATCAACATTTTCGATTGATGTAGATAGAGCATCGTATTCAAATGTCCGACGTTTTGTAAACCAAAGCACTCTACCTCATAAAGATGTGGTAAGAATTGAGGAAATGATAAATTATTTCGATTATAATTATCCACAACCTAAAAATGGCGACCCCTTTTCGGTTAATTTAGAGATGAACAATTGTCCGTGGAACGAAGATCACAAATTAGTTTTGGTAGGCTTGCAAGGTGAAAATATTAAGAGCGAGAAAATACCTGCAAATAATTTAGTTTTTTTAATTGATGTCTCAGGTTCAATGGCTGATGCAAATAAGCTCCCATTGTTGAAAAATGCTTTTAAAATTTTGGTAGATAAACTTCGTCCTCAAGATAGGGTTGCTATTGTGGTATATGCGGGAGCTGCTGGTTTAGTTTTGGAACCAACATCGGGAAACGAAAAAGCAAAAATACTTGAGGCTCTAGACAGACTTAACGCAGGTGGTTCAACTGCTGGCGGTGATGGAATTAAACTAGCTTACAAGGTTGCAAAAGAGAGTTTTATTGCTGAAGGAAATAACAGAGTGATTTTGGCAACCGATGGCGATTTTAATATTGGTGCTAGTAGCGATGCCGAAATGGTAAGTTTAATCGAAGAAAAAAGAAACGATGGCGTTTTTCTAACCGTTTTGGGTTTTGGAATGGGAAATTATAAAGATTCAAAAATGGAACAAATTTCAAATGCTGGAAATGGAAACTATTCGTACATCGATAATATTATGGAGGCAAATAAAATTTTTGGAAAAGAACTTTGGGGAACGCTTTATACCATTGCCAAAGATGTGAAAATTCAAATTGAGTTTAATCCTAATCAAGTAAAAGCATATAGATTAATAGGTTATGAAAACAGAATGTTAAATAAGGAGGATTTCAATAATGATAAAAAAGATGCTGGAGAAATAGGCAGTGGACACACTGTTACAGCTCTATATGAAGTGATTTTAGCTAATTCAAAAGAACAAGTCAATAAGGTTGACCCACTCGAATATCAAACCAATAATGTGGTAAATAGCGATAATTTAATGACTGTTAAATTGCGTTACAAGAAACCGAATGAGGACGAAAGTATTCTGATTGTTAAACGAGTTTCAAAAGAAGATTTAGAAGTAGGCGAGGGAAGTGGAAATTTTAATTTTGCAGCATCGGTTGCTGAGTTTGGGATGTTGCTTCGCGATTCTGAACACAAAGCAAATGCTTCGTTCGGGCAAGTGTTAGCTTTGGCAAAGCAGTCGAAAGGGAATGATGAAAATGGTTATAGATCAGAGTTTATTAAACTTGTCGAAACAGCGAGTTTATTATCAAGATAGGAATATTATAAACAAAAAAAACAGGCTTTAAGCCTGTTTTTTTTAATATCGTTCGGTTTTAATATTTTTTCAAATAACAAAACAAAAAGATTTTTTAGTCACGACGTCTGTTAAAACTTCTTCTGTCGCCACGGTCTGGTCTTTCCGATCTTTCTTGTTTTTCTTGAGCAACGCTAACTTTAATGTTTCTTCCACCTATGTCAGCACCGTTAAGGTTCTCGATAGCAACATTAGCTTCTGATGCATTTGCCATTTCAACAAAACCAAAGCCTTTGCTTCTTCCTGAGAATTTGTCAGTGATGATTCTAACTGAAGTTACTTCACCATACTCTTCAAAAATTTCTTTTAATTCATCTTCAACTAAGTTAAAGTTAAGATTTCCAATGTAAATGTTCATAAATTATAAATAAAATTAAAAAATAATTAACGCATCAAATGTACATTTTTTTACATAATAAACAAACATTTTATTTAAAATTGAGTATTAAAAAGGAAGAAAAGTGAAACATAGATTAAATGCAAAGAGTATAATAAAGTACTATTTGATTTTTTCATACGTTCTATATCCTACATGGTTTATTTCAAAACCGCTTTCATTTTTATATGTATTATCTGTTTTAATAACAAGTTTATTATTCCTCAATTCATCTACATATAATAAACTACCGTTATTAAGTTCCCCAGTATAAAAATTTGAATACTTCTCATTTATTTTGTCAATCTCAAATTTTTTTCCAAATAGAATTATTGCTTCTTTCTTTTTTACTTCCAATTCATTTGATTTTGTTGACCACATCCAGCCACCTTCTATTGTATATAGAGTATCCTCGATTTCTTCACTAAGATTGTACAAACCGTCATCTTCAAATACAATGCTTAAATTATATTTCGTTTGGTACGTTTCAACATCGTTTGACCATGATGACGTGTACTTTTCTGTAATGTAAGAGTTACTGTAACTATATTCAATGTATAAATGGTCTCCTAAATATGTAATATCTCTATTTTCAGAGACTTCAACAAGTTCCCATTCACCTTTTAGTCTAGAGGTTCTTGAAATTAAAGAAATAAAAGGATCATTTTCGCCCTTTTTGCAATCAACTAACAATAGTATTACGATACTTGCTGTTATGATGAGATAAATTCTTTTCATCACGAATTATTTTAGAACACAATGTTATAGAAATATATAACATATGCAAAACAAAGTTGAATATTTTTAAGTTTTTTTTGATGAGAAGTCGTGAAAGTAGAAATTTTGCTAATCCACACGTTTCAAAACCAAAGCACTTCTACTTGGTAAATACAATTTTAACCAATCTTTTTTCATTGCTTTTACAGTAAAAATTTCACGGTAATCGTCGTTTCTATCAAAACCTGCAAATTGAATTGCATCGCTGTCGAGAACAATTTTATATTTTCCGGCATCAATTTCAAAACCATAATCAGTAAACGATTTGTCGGGATTAAAATTGAAAGCAAAAACTAAATTTCCTCGTTTGAAAACCAAAATTTGGTCGTTATTGTTTTGGTCAATTGCAAAAGGTTCGAATTTCAACACATCTTCACGTTTAATTAATTGAACCATAGCTAAATCAAAATTATTCAAATATTGATATTTTAATGATAAATCATCAACTAAATTCCATTGACGGCGTGCGTGATGATGGCTCCAATCGTTTCCTTCGCGAGGAAAATCAATCCATTCGGGATGTCCAAATTCATTTCCCATAAAATTCAAATATCCGCCACCACTTGTTGCCAAAGTTGAAAGTCGAATAAGTTTGTGAATTGCAATTCCGCGGTCAACTTTCAAATCGGAAGTATTTACGTTCATCGATGTGTACATTTTATCTTCAAGCAAATTGAATATCAGCGTTTTATCGCCCATCATTGCTTGGTCGTGACACTCGGCATAATTTATAGTTTTTTCTTCTTTTCGTTTGTCGGTTAAATGATAAAACATATCGCCAACATGCCAATCTTCGTCTTTTTTCTCTTTCAAAATTTTCACCCACATATCGGCAACTCCCATCGACATTCGGAAATCGAAACCCATTCCGCCATCGTCAATTTTTGAAGCCAAACCTGGCATTCCGCTCACATCTTCGGCAATCGTAATTGCATTTGGATTTACTTCGTGAATTAAAGCATTTGCCAATGTTAAATAGGTAATTGCATCGTTATCTTGAGTTCCATCGAAATAATCGTTGTAATTTAAAAAATCTTTATACAAACCGTGATGGTAGTACAACATACTCGTAATTCCATCGAAACGGAAACCATCGAAATGGAATTCGCTCAACCAATATTTGCAGTTCGAAAGCAAGAAATGTAGAACTTCATTTTTTCCATAATTGAAAATTTTAGAATCCCACAAAGAGTGATTTCCTCTATCACCTCCGTGAAAATATTGATATTCAGTTCCATCCATCAAACCCAAACCTTCGTTTACGTTTTTAACAGCGTGAGAATGAACCAAATCTAAAATTACTGTAATTCCCAAACCGTGAGCTGTGTCAATTAATTCTTTCAACTCATCTTGATTTCCAAAACGTGACGATGGTGCGAAAAAACTCGAAACTTGATAACCAAACGAACCATAATATGGATGTTCTTGAATTCCCATAATTTGGATGCAATTGTAGCCAAGTTTTGCTATTCGGGGCAACACATTTATGCGAAAATCAACATACGTATTTACGTGTCCGTGAATGCTCGACATTCCAATATGAGTTTCGTAAATTAGTGGATTATCGTTGCGTTTTGGAATTGGATTTTTCCACTGATATTCGCTTTCGGGAGCCCAAACTTGAGCTGTAAATAATTTTGTTTCAACGTTTTGAACAACTCTTCGAGCATAAGCCGGAATGCGTTCACCTTCGCCATTTCCCCATCGTACAAAAAGTTTGTAATTTGTTAAATGTTGAAGTGTTTGCAATGGAATTTGAAGTTCGAAATTTCCAGAATCTCGGCGAGTAAAAATGTATTCAATTCGAGGTTTCCAATCAGAAAAATCGCCAATTAAAAACACTTCTGAAGCATTTGGCAACCATTCACGTAAAATCCAACTATCGTTTGTTTTGTGCAAACCATAATACAAATATCCGTTGGCATAATCGCCAAAATTCATGGTGGTAGCACAAAATTCATTGTATTTATTTTTAAATAAATTATATCTACGTTCAATTTCACGTTGATAAGGAATTAATCCTTCATCGTTCTTGATTAAATTTAGTATTTCCATAATTTAAATATAGACAATTAATCCGATTTAATTCACGATTTTGTTTGTATTTTGACAAGAAAAACAATGTTGGGGAAGTTATTTGTAATAAGAATGATAAGCATTTTAGAAGCCAAGAAAAAAATTAAGAATTTGGTCAATAGTAAAATGTTTGTTGTTGAGATTAATGCTAACGGTTGTCGCTAAAAAACGTCGCAACCATGAGGGATTGCAACGTCTTTTGAACTGTTATCTTTGCCTGTGCTTGATTTATCAATATGTTTAATATTCTTTATAGTTTGTTTCATCAAATCTATTATATTCTAGAATCTTGACTTTATTACAATAATTAACAACCATATCAAAATTTGCAATTTTTTCAACTGGAGTAACAATTTTTTGCATTTCCCATGTGTCATATTGAATTGATAATAAATAAACATCTCTATATTTTGTCTTGCGAATTGTCAATAATGCTTTTTTTGATTGGGATTTTTGTTCAATGGTTCTTAATTCAATTTTTATTCTGTCTTTGCTGTTTTCAACAACTTTAGATAATGCATCTACGTCAGGCTCAACCGCATAAAAATTTAATGACTTATCTGCAATTTCAAACCTTGGGGTAATTCCATCACAACTATAATAGACCACAAATTTATTATTAAGTTTTTCAAGGGTAATCCATATTTTTGGAAAATTCTCTATATTCAAGGGTTTCAATTTATAATCTCTTGAAATTTCACTTAAATAATAGTTAACACCACTAGAATCAAAATCATTAGGTTTCCAATTAAGAATTTCCTGATAAAAAATGGAATTTCTTGTCGTATCAATAAAAAGTTGATGATTATTTAAGTCAAGATTTTTTGGATTATTTCTTTCTAAAATTGTATCAATAACTAATTCTTCTATAGTTCCATTATTTGCAGATACAACTGAATCAGTCTGGGTTTTGATATTTTCAGTCATTGATGTCTGACATGAAACTAAAAGCATGGTTGTTAATTGTAATAATATTTTCATAACCTCTTTGGTTCTATTTTTCCTAACAATTGCATATACATAATGGGTATAATATACTTATTAATTGGGCTGTATATATGAACTTTTTGCTAAGCATTTTTTGTTGGGATAAACGAACTACACCTCAACCTTTTTCATCAATAAACTCAATGTATTTTTGACTTTAATCAATGCAGTAACATTTTTTTCGATATACTCATCGGCACCGTGTTTCATGCATTCTTCGTACATTTCTTCTTCTCTGTTTGACGAAAACATGATAACATACGCATCTAAATAAAGTTTTTTTATTTTTTTCAGAACTTCTATTCCGTTAATTCCGCCAAGGTTGTAATCAAGAATTACTACATCTGGTTTAATGTCGAGATGCTTGAGGCAAATCTCTCCATTAACAAAAATGTGATAATTACTAAGGTTGAGTTTAAGGAGTTGGTATTTAATGAGCGAGATAAATATCGGCTCGTCTTCGACTATAAATATTGTTATTTCGTTGTTTTCAACCATATTTATTCAATAATTATCTCATCAACAAATATAAACGATTTTCCTCCAAATCCCGCATGCCATTCGGGAATATTTCCAACGTTTTTGGCAAATATTTTAATATATCTTACGTCTTTAGGATATAAATTTACAACAAAGTCTTTGGTAATCAGTGAATAATCGTTATTTTGAATTTCGTTTTTGATTGTCCATATTTTTGTAAAATTTTGACCATCGGACGAAATTAGTATGTCAACGTATTTTGGCATCCAAATCCAAGACCGAATATCTTGTAAAAAACCAGCTCCGAATTTCGATATACTTTTTGTTTCGCCCAAATCAACAATGGCTTCAAAATCTGTATCTTGATAGCCTTGCCAATTTCCTAGTTTGAAATTTGTTGTTCCTCTGATTTGATCTATTAATCCGATGTCTCCTCCTGCAGAATATTGTGGATTATAAGGATTTATGATTCTGATTGAACGATTCTTGCTTATTTTATAGAGTTTACAAGTTTCTACCTTGCTTTTTTTATTTCCGATATACGATATCGCTTTTATTTCGACATTTTTATTAATTAAAAGAGGCTTAGTGTATAATGTTGATGATTCGTTTGGTATGCTGCCATCTGTTGTATAGAAAGTTATAACATTTTTGATTGGGGTGTTGATAGTAATATCTTGCGAATCAATAAAAACTTTGTTATTGTACTCGAAATACGGATTTGAAATAATTTCTGACGAAGAATTGATTGAAGATGGCAAATCTGCGTCTGTTAATTTCATCGATTTATTTGCAGTATTCGTCATTTCAAAAACGATATGACCTCCTTCTAAAATATCACGATGTGTAATATATGTTTTTGTATATTTTTTTGAGTTAAGTTCCGTTGATTCAATATAAAAGTTTTCATCATTGATATTTTTTGCATCAATTACGAATTTTTTACCGTTTTCTAAATTGATGGTAATTTTTTCAAATAAGGGACTTCCTATAATGTACTCGTTACTTCCAGGACATACAGGATAAAATCCCATTGCACTTAAAACATACCATGCCGACATTTGTCCACAGTCTTCATTTCCGCATAAACCGTTAGCATCAGATGAATACAATTTTGTTAATATTTCGTGTACGTATTGTTGAGTTTTCCAAGGTTCTTTAGCATAAGAGTACAAATAAGCCATGTGATGACTGGGTTCGTTTCCGTGGGCGTATTGTCCTATTAATCCAGTAATGTCAACTTGTTGTCGACCTGATGTATGAGATGATGTTGTGAACAGAGAATCTAGTTTTTTAGTAAAATAATTATTTCCGCCATGTAAGTTTATTAGTCCTTTTACATCGTGAGGAACATAAAAGCTATATTGCCACGAGTTTGCTTCGGTATAATGATTATTGACTTCTGATGGATTAAATGGAGAATACCATTTGCCATTTTCTTTTGCCCGCATAAATTTGGTTTCGGGGTCGAACATATTTTTATAAGATTGTGCTCTTACCATATAATATTCGTAATCCTCTTTTTTGTTTAATTTTTTTGCCATTTGAGCAATACACCAATCGTCGTAAGCGTACTCTAATGTTTTTGAAACCGACTCATGTTCTTTATCCGATGGAATATAGCCGTATTCTTTATATGAATCCAATCCCAAATGGTTGAGCATGCTGCTATTTTTTATTGCTTCATATGCTTTGAGTGAATCAAAATTATCGATTCCTTTTAAAAATGCATCAGCGATTACTGAAACAGAATGATATCCAATCATACAATCGGTTTCATTTCCTGCAAGTTCCCATATAGGAAGTCTTCCTCCTTCCTCATATTGTTTTATGAATGTGTTTATAAAATCATTCGTACGTTGAGGCTCAATAATCGTAAGCAGAGGATGAGCTGCTCTGTATGTATCCCAAAGTGAAAATACGGTATAATAATTTGAATTTTCAATTCGATGAATCCGTAAATCTCTTCCGCGATATTTTCCGTCAACATCATTAAAAATATTTGGGTGAGTAGCTGTATGGTAGAGTGCTGTGTAAAAAACTTTTTTATATTCTTCTTCTCCTTCAACATCGATTTTACTTAAATACGATTTCCATTCCAATGTTGCTTTATCTTTACACATATTGAAATTCCATTCGGGATTTTCATTCTCTAAACTTTGTTTTGCACCTTCAATACTTACGCTGGAAATACCAACTTTTGACATTAGGGTTTTATCATTTTCCTCGAAAGATAAAACGAGTTTTACATTTTTTCCTTCGTGTTTTGTCGAGTCAAGAATTAGCGAATCGTTTATATAAAAATAGCTTTTACGAATCGGTTTTGAAAGTTTACTGTAAAAATAAATGTGTTGTTCGGCTGCCCAAGCTTTTGAAATTCGATAGCCACAAATCGTAGAATCATTTATAATTTCAATTTTCGATTCCAACACTTCATCTCGATGGTTTAAATCGATAAGCAAATATTGTTCTGCATGATCCGGAAAACTATATGAATGAAATCCTGAACGAGCAGTAACGGTAAATTCGCAATTAATTTGATTTTTCAATTTTACGGAATAATAACCGGGACTTGCTTTTTCGTTGTTGTGGTTAAATGATGAAGATATTTTGTTGTATGTTTTACTCTTGTCGAAATTTGTTGTTGGCATAAATAAAATGTCGCCATAATCGGAACACCCGGTTCCACTTAGATGCGTATGGCTGAATCCATATATGATGCTGTCAGAAAAATGATAAGCAGAGCAGCCATCCCAGCCTGATAATCGAGTGTCGGGGCTGAGTTGAACCATACCGAATGGGAGCGTGGCTCCCGGAAATGTGTGTCCGTGTCCATCAGTCCCAACCAATGGATTTACGTAAAGCGTTAAATCTACATTTTCCTCATGTGTTGAACATGATGCAATAATTAAAAAAAATGAAATGTAAAACAGTATTTTCTTCATCTTGTTGAATGTTACTTGTTTAATTCGTTCCAGCACAAAGCCGCACTTCCTAGAACAGCAGTCATATTTCCTTTTAATCCTGATTCGAGTATTTTGACAGTTCCCGTGAAACAAGTCAATAAGTTTTCGTTAAACGATTTAATCGTTGGTTTGAATATGAAATCTCCCGATTGTGCAAGTCCTCCAAATAGAAATATTGCTTCGGGGCTTGTTATTGCAACCATATTTGCAAGGCTTAGTCCAAGCATTTCGCCGGTAAACTCAAATGCTTCAATGGCGAGTTTGTCTCCATTTTTGGCTGCATCGAAAATATGTTTAGATGTGATTTCGTTGATGTTGTAATTTCTTAATTCCGATTCAACCGTTTTGTTTTCGAGGAGTTCAATCATTGTTCGGGTTATTCCGGTTGCAGAAACATATGTTTCGAGGCAACCTTTTCTTCCACATCCGCATTGGCGACCGTCTTTTACAACGGTTGTATGTCCAAGTTCTCCGGCGAAACCACTATAACCATATAAAACGTTTCCATTGGTTACGAATCCGCTTCCTAAGCCCGTACCAAGCGTTATTACAACGAATTCTTTCATATTTTTTGCTCCACCAAACAACATTTCTCCAATTGCAGCAGCATTTGCATCATTGGTAATATAAGTAGGAACCTTGAATGCTTGCTCTACAATCTGTTTTAGTTTTATTGTTCCATGCCAGTTTAAATTTGGAGCGTTTTCAACTATCCCAGTGTAATAGTTTGCATTTGGGGCACCAATGCCAAAACCAATTATTTCTACGTCTTTATTCTTTGTTATTAAATCGCTTATATTTTTCACAAAAATTGTAAAGTAATCTTCGAAGCTGTTGCCTTGTTTGGTCGAAAACGAAATGTTTTCTGTGCATTCTCCGTCCTTATTAACTAAACCAACAACCGTGTTTGTGCCTCCAATATCTATTCCGATAACCATTTGTTGTTTCATAATTTTTTATCTTAAATTTGATTAATTCGGTAATTCTTTAATTTTATATCCTTTCAATCCGAAATATGCAATATAAATGTATGCTAAAAGAGGGATAATGAATGAATATTGAATCCCAATTTTATCGGCTAAATATCCTTGAATAATTGGTAAAGTTGCTCCTCCAACAATCATCATTATTAAAAGTGATGAGCCCTGAGAAGTAAACTTGCCAAGTTTTGCTATCGATAAAGTAAAGATATTTGACCACATTATTGAGTTGAAAATACCAACTCCTAATATTAACCACATTGCTAAGTAACCGTTAGTAAATATAGCCGTAGCGATAAATGCTATTGCTAAAAGGCTGAATATGAATAGAGTTCTACTTGTTTTTGATTTTCCGGCTATAAATGCAAAGAATGAAATTAAGATGTTGAAAACGTAAAATATAACAGTATTCAGGCTAATTCCGCTTTTTGCGTATGCAGATAAATAAATTATAAAAAATGCAGCAACAGCACTGACAATCATGTAGGCATACATTAAATGTTTTTTGTCGAATTTTGATAATGATATGGCTCCCATAAATCGTCCAATCATTAAACCTCCCCAATAAAAAGCAACAAATGTACTTGCTTCATTTTCGGTTAAACCTGTAATATTGTCGAGTCCGATAAAACTAATTAGAATACTTCCGATTCCTACTTCTGCACCAACATACATGAAAATGGCAATCATTCCTAGTTTTAAATGTCTGAATTTTAATGCTCCAAGTCCTTTTACTATTTCCTCTGATTTGTTAATGTGAGGCAGTTTCGTGAATGTTATGATTAAAGCAATTAAGATAAATACGACTGTGAATATTAAATATGGAATTTGTACCGAATTTGAATTAGATGAATCGGAGTTTGCAAAATATTTAAAAATTAAAAAACCTCCGATTAAGGGTGCTATTGTTGTTCCAAGTGAATTGAAACCTTGAGCAAGGTTTAATCTTCCCGAAGCGGTTTTTTCATCTCCAAGTATCGAAATGTATGGATTGGCAGCAATTTGTAGCATCGTAAATCCTAATCCTATAACAAATAATGCCGAAAGAAAGAACCCATAAGACTTAATTTCAGAAGCGGGATAAAACAGACTCGTGCCAATAGCGGATAAAACAAGCCCAACGATAATTCCTCGTTTATATCCAATCTTATTAATAGGATCTCCGTAGTTTGACGATACAAAAAAATAAATAATTGAACCAACGAAATATGCACCAAAAAACGAAAACTGAACTAACATGGCTCTAAAGTGAGTAAGTTCAAATATCTTTTTCATATGTGGAATTAAAATGTCGTTCATACAAGTCATAAAACCCCACATAAAAAATAAAGATGTTATTACGAAAATTGCGGCTGTATTTTTTTTAGTACTCATATTATTTATTTGTTGATTCTCTTAGAATTAGTTCTGTTGATAATTCTTTGTGTGTAACTTTATTGCTTGCTCGTTGAATATTTTTAATCAAAATTTCAAAAGATTGTTTGCATATCTTTTCAATTGGTTGTCTGATTGCACTTATTGAAGTATATGTGTATTCAAAAACATCAATATCATCGAAACTGATTACGGCAATATGTTTAGGAATGTTTATTTTTAGGGATTTAATTATTGGGAGCGACTTTAGAGCTAAGGTATTATTTGCGAAAAATATACTATCAACTTTTTGCGTTATTAAATCAGTAATTGCATTTTTAATGTGTGTATCGTTAAATTCAAATGGTAAATATTTAATAAGTGAGTTATTAACTTTTAATTTGTTGCTTTTCAATGCGAGTTTATATCCCTCTAATCTGTCATTTAACGAAGATATGTGTTGAGGTCCTAGAGTTATAAAACCTATATTGGAATGCCCTCTTTTAGCTAAAAGGCTTGTTCCTTCAAAACTTCCTTCAATATTATCAACACCTATATAATTGAATTCTCTATTATTAAAATGTCGATCAATCAAAACAAAAGGAAAGTTTTTTTCTTTTAATTCAAAGAAAATGTCGGGAGAATAAAGGGTTGAGGAAATAATTAGCCCATCAACTCCCTTGTTTAATAATATGTTAATTAGCTTTTCTTCTTTTTCGGGTTTTTCATCAGAACTGCAAATGATGATATTATAATTATTTAAGTATGCTAAATTTTCGACGGTTCGTGCAAGTTTCGAATAAAAAGGATTCGAAATATCCGAAACAATGAGTCCAATCGTATTAGATTTTCCAATTCGAAGTCCTCTCGCAAAGTTGTTTGGGGTATAATTTAGTTCTTTTGCTTTTTCAATAACTTTTCGTTGAGTTTCACTACTTATTCCCGTTTCATTACCCTTGTTATTTAATACCAACGAGACAAGTGTTTTGGAAACACCTAGAATTTTTGCAATGTCGTTAAGTTGAGTTTTTTTCATATTACAAATATAAATATAAATATCTAAAACGGTTTAGATATTTATATAAATGTTTTAATATTTTGATAATGAGATATTAAGCACATAATGTTTTTGCGTGTTTATTCGATAGATTAATTAGAAATATTAAGTTTTATTGCTTTTTTTGACGAAAGACATAAAATTTCTGCGTTGGTGTTGTAATAAAGAAAAAATGTCTTACCTTTGCGTTCCGTTTTATGGAAAAAAAATGTAATTTAAATAGTTATATATGCCGACAATACAGCAGTTAGTAAGAAAAGGAAGAAAACAAGTTGTAACAACAAGTAAATCTCGAGCATTGGATTCTTGTCCACAAAAAAGAGGAGTTTGTGTGCGTGTCTATACTACTACACCAAAAAAACCTAATTCAGCAATGAGAAAAGTTGCAAGGGTTAGATTAACAAATGGGAAAGAAGTTAACTCATATATTCCTGGAGAAGGACATAATTTACAAGAACACTCAATAGTCCTTATACGTGGAGGTAGGGTGAAAGATTTGCCAGGCGTTAGGTATCACATTGTTAGAGGAGCCTTAGATACATCAGGCGTTGAAGGTCGAACACAAAGACGTTCAAAATATGGAGCTAAAAGACCAAAAGTAAAAAAATAATATTTAGAAGTTTTTAGAAATGAGAAAATCAAAACCAAAGAAGAGGATATTATTGCCAGATCCTAAATTTAATGACAAATTAGTAACAAGATTTGTTAACGATTTAATGTCAGATGGTAAGAAGAGTATTGCATATGAGGTTTTTTATGGAGCGATGGATATTGTTAGCACTAAGATGAAAGAAAGTGGTTTAGCTCCAGTTGAAATTTGGAAAAAAGCTTTAGAAAATATTTCTCCTGCTGTTGAGGTTAAAAGTAGACGAATTGGTGGTGCAACATTTCAAGTACCAATGGAGATTCGCCCTGATAGAAGAACCTCTATAAGTATTAAAAATATGATTTTATTTGCAAGAAAACGTTCTGGACGTTCAATGGGAGAGAAATTGGCTGCTGAAATTATGGCTGCTTATAATGAAGAGGGTGGAGCTTTCAAGAAAAAAGAAGATACTCACAGAATGGCTGAAGCAAACAAAGCTTTTTCTCATTTTAGATTTTAATAAAATAGAAGGACAAGAGTAGTGTTAATGGCAGACTTAAAATATACAAGAAACATTGGTATCATGGCTCACATTGATGCCGGTAAAACAACTACTACAGAAAGAATTCTGTATTATACCGGCATTAATCACAAAATTGGTGAGGTTCATGAGGGTACTGCCACAATGGATTGGATGGCTCAAGAACAAGAGCGAGGCATTACCATTACATCAGCTGCCACTACTACTTATTGGAATGCTAATAAAAATAAATACAAAATAAATATCATCGATACTCCAGGACATGTTGACTTCACAGTAGAAGTTGAACGTTCGCTGAGAGTTCTAGATGGGGCTGTTGCTGTTTTTTGTGCAGTTGGAGGAGTTGAACCGCAATCAGAAACTGTATGGAGACAAGCAAATAAATACAATGTTCCACGCATCGCTTTTGTAAATAAATTAGACCGTTCTGGTGCTGATTTTTTCAATGTTGTAAGCCAAGTTAAAGAAAAGCTTGGAGCAAATCCTCTTCCTATTCAAATTCCTATCGGAATTGAAGAAGACTTTAAAGGAGTGATTGATTTAATAGAAAATAAGGCTTATATTTGGAACACAGAGGATTTAGGAGCAACATATACCGTTGAGGAAATTCCATCTGATCTAGTCGAAGAAGCGAACGAGTGGAGAAGTAAACTAATTGAAAGCGTTGCAGAATTTAGTGACGATTTGCTAGAAAAGTTTTTCGAAAATCCTGATTCTATCGAATCGGAAGAACTTATAGCAATAATTAGAAAAGCAACCTTAGAGTCTGCAGTCGTTCCTATGTTATGCGGAGCTGCTTTTAAAAATAAAGGAATACAAAAATTATTAGATGCAGTAGCAAATTATTTGCCTAGTCCAGCTGATATTGAAGTAATAAAAGGAATTAATACTAAAACAGAACAAGAAGTGAAATTAGTTGCTTCAGCTTCTGAGCCATTAGCCGCTTTGGTTTTTAAAATTGCTACCGATCCTTATGTTGGTCGATTGGCATATTTAAGAGTATATTCGGGAACAATTAACACGGGTGAAAGCGTATTAAATGTTAGGACTGATAAAAAAGAAAGAATTTCTAGAATTTTTCAGATGCATGCAAATAAGCAAACAGCTAAAGAATTTGTCGAAGCAGGTGATATTTGTGCAATTGTTGGATTTAAAGATTTAAAAACAGGAGATACCTTATCCGATTCAAAACGAATTATTACGCTTGAATCTATTGATTTTCCTGAGCCCGTTATAGGCTTGGCAATTGAACCAAAAGTTCAAGCTGATGTTGAAAAGTTAATGCTTGCATTAGATAAATTAGCAGATGAAGATCCTTCATTTAAAATTAAGTACGATAATGAATCTGGTCAGACCATTATTAGTGGAATGGGAGAGTTGCATTTAGAAATTTTAGTTGATCGATTAAAAAGAGAATTTCATATCGACTGTAATCATGGAGCTCCGCAAGTTGCTTATAAAGAAGCTATCACAAAGTCTGTTGAGCATAGAGAAGTGTTTAAAAAACAATCAGGGGGAAGAGGTCGATTTGCAGAATTATTAATCAATGTTTCGCCTGCTGAAAAAGGAGAAAAGGGATTAGTTTTTAAAAATGAATTAAAAGGAAACAATATACCAAAGGAATTTGTACCCTCTATAGAAAAAGGATTAAAGGATGCAATGAACAATGGGGCTTTAGCAGGATTTAGTGTTGATAGCGTTAGAGTAACTTTATTAGATGGAGCTTATCATACGGTTGATTCAGATGCTCTTGCATTTGAAATTGCAGCTAAATTTGCTTTCAAAGACGCTTGTAAAAAAGCCAATCCTGTACTTCTTGAACCAATCATGAAAATTGAAATTATAACTCCTGAAGATTATATGGGAGACGTAATTGCAGATTTAAATAAAAGAAGAGGTAAGGTTGAAGGAATGGAGTCGAGGTTAGGCAATAGGGTGATTAAAGGGAGAGTTCCGCTAGCCGAAAATTTTGGATATGTTACCGTATTAAGAACAATAACTTCAGGAAGAGCTACTTCATCAATGGAATTTTCACATTTTGAAGAAGTTCCTGCACATTTAGCAAAAGAAGTTGTTGATAAAACGTTTGGAAAATTATTATTTGTTTAATTATATAATCAGATGAGTCAGAAGATTAGAATAAAATTAAAGTCTTACGATCATAATTTAGTGGATAAGTCAGCGGAAAAGATCGTTAAAACTGTTAAAGCAACGGGAGCTGTTGTAAGTGGTCCGATACCATTACCAACACATAAAAGAATTTTCACAGTTTTGCGTTCGCCGTTTGTTAACAAGAAGGCTAGAGAACAGTTTCAACTTTGTTCATACAAAAGATTGTTAGATATCTATAGCTCAACAGCTAAAACTATCGATGCACTAATGAAGTTGGAATTACCTAGTGGTGTTGATGTAGAAATTAAGGTTTAATTGTAAATTTTTTAAAAATGCTAGGAATTATAGGCAAAAAAGTAGGAATGACCTCTATCTACACGGAAGCAGGTAAAAATATTGCATGCACAGTAGTTGAATGTGGACCGTGTGTTGTTACTCAAGTTAAAACTGTAGAAACCGATGGATACAATGCTGTCCAAATTTCTTTTGATGATAAAAAGGAAAAGCACAGCACTAAATCTGAGATAGGTCACTTTAAAAATGCATCTACCACTCCTAAAAGAAAAGTTCTTGAAATAAGAGATTTTGGTAAAGAAGTTAAAGTTGGAGACATTCTAACGGTTGAGATGCTAAATGAAGGTGCTTGGGTTGATGTTGTTGGAACTTCTAAAGGTAAAGGGAATCAAGGCGTTGTTAAACGTCACGGTTTTGCTGGAGTTGGGGATAAAACTCACGGACAGCACAACAGATTGCGAGCACCAGGTTCGTTGGGAGCTTCGTCATGGCCTTCAAGAGTTTTTAAAGGAATGAGAATGGCAGGAAGAATGGGCGGAGATAGAGTAAAATTCCTTAACTCAAGAATAGAAAAAATATTACCTGAAAATAATTTGGTTTTATTAAGTGGACCAATACCTGGTTCAAAAGGATCATATATAACAATTGAATTCTAATGAAAGTTAAAGTATTAAACATAGACGGAAAAGAGACTGGTTCAACAGTTGAATTGAACGATTTAGTTTTTGGGATTGAGCCCAACGATCATGCTATTTATCTTGATGTAAAACAATTTTTAGCAAATAATCGACAAGGAACTCATAAAGCTAAAGAAAAGGGAGAAGTAAATGCAAGTACTAAAAAAATTAAGAGACAAAAAGGTACTGGAACAGCTAGAGCTGGTAGCGTTAAGTCTCCCGTATTTGTTGGAGGAGGAAGAGCATTTGGACCACGACCACGTTCTTATAGATTTAAATTAAATAAAAAGCTTAAAGTCTTAGCAAGACAATCAGCTCTTGCTTACAAAGCAAAAAATAATAACATTATTATTTTAGAAGATTTTTCCTTCGATCAAGTTAAAACTAAAAATTTTGTTGAATTGAAGAAAAATTTAAAAATATCTGATAATAAATCACTTTTAGTTTTATCAGAACCAAATAATAATGTATATTTGTCTTCCCGAAATTTAAACGGAAGTGAAGTTGCAACTGTTTTAGAATTAACAACTTATAACATTATGAAATCAACGTCATTGCTCTTAACTAAAAGTACAGTTGACGTTTTAAACGAAATGTTAGTAAAATAGAAGTTAAAATGAGTGTTTTAGTTAGACCAATAGTAACAGAAAAAATGACAAAGCAGGGAGATTCCCTAAACCGATACGGTTTTGTTGTCAGTAAAAAAGCAAATAAACTGCAAATAAAAAAAGCAGTTGAGGATATGTATAGTGTATCTGTTGATGATGTTAACACAATGATTTATGGTGGAAAAGCAAAATCTAGATTCACTAAAACAGGAGTTCAAAAAGGTAAAACAAATGCTTATAAAAAAGCTGTTGTTACTTTAGTTGATGGAGATAAAATAGATTTTTATAGCAATATTTAAATAAGATGGCAATAAGAAAGTTAAATCCTGTAACACCAGGACAAAGACGTAAAGTTGTTAGTTCATTTGACGATATTACTAGCACTACTCCCGAAAAATCATTGGTTCAATCAATGAGCAAAACTGGAGGAAGAAATAATACTGGTAAGATGACTATGAGATATATTGGTGGTGGACACAAGAGAAGATATAGATTGATTGATTTCAGAAGAGAAAAAGATGGAATGTCTGCTGTTGTTAAAACTATCGAATACGATCCTAATAGAACTGCACGAATTGCATTAGTCAGCTATGCCGACGGAGAAAAGAGATATATTGTTGCACCAAATGGTTTGAAAGTTGGTCAAGTAATTTTATCAGGAAAAGAAGCTTCTCCAGATTTAGGCAATACATTGTATTTAGAAAATATTCCTCTTGGAACGATTGTTCATAATATAGAATTACGTCCTGGTCAAGGAGCTGTTATGGCTCGAAGTGCCGGAAGTTATGCAACATTGACTTCAAGAGAAGGAAAATATGCAATTGTAAAATTACCATCAGGAGAAACTCGTAAAGTTTTAATTTCATGCAAAGCAACAATTGGAACGGTTTCTAATGCTGAGCATTTCTTAACAAACTCTGGTAAAGCAGGAAGAACAAGGTGGAATGGAAGAAGACCAAGAGTTAGAGGTGTTGCGATGAATCCAGTTGACCACCCAATGGGAGGAGGAGAAGGAAGATCTTCAGGAGGACACCCTCGTTCTAGAAAAGGTTTACTAGCCAAAGGATATAAAACTAGAGCTCCGAAGAAAGATTCGAATAAATATATTGTAGAAAGAAGAAGAAAGTAAATTTAGCTTAATAGAAATATTATGAGTAGATCATTAAAAAAAGGACCATTTATCGATTATAAACTTGAAAGAAAAGTTATAAAGATGAATGAATCAGGCAAGAAAACAGCAATTAAAACATGGGCAAGAGCTTCGGTTATACCACCTGATTTCGTTGGTCTTACAATTGCAGTTCATAATGGTAATAAGTTTATTCCAGTGTATGTTACTGAAAATATGGTTGGACACAAATTAGGAGAATTTGCACCAACACGTACTTTTAGAGGACACGCAGGAAGTAAGAGATAATATAGTTCTTAGAAATTGAAAAATAGATTATGGGAGCAAGAAAAAGAAATATGGCGAACCAAATGAAGGATGAAAGAAAAGCTAAAAGTTTTTCAGTACTGAATGATTGTCCTAGTTCGCCAAGAAAAATGAGATTGGTTGCTGATATGGTTCGAGGAATTGAAGTAAATAGAGCACTTGACATGTTAAAATTTAGTTCTAAAGAAGCTTCACGCAAAGTTGAAAAACTTTTATTGTCAGCAATTTCGAATTGGCAAAATAAAAACGAAGGACAACGATTAGAAGATAGTAATTTATATGTTAAAGAAATTTTCGTTGACCAAGGAAGAACTCTTAAAAGATTAAGACCTGCACCACAAGGAAGAGGTTATCGTATTAGAAAAAGATCGAATCACGTTACATTAGTATTAGAAAGTAAACAAAACAACAATTAATATAGTATTAGATGGGACAAAAGTGTAATCCAATAGCAAACAGATTGGGAATCATTAAGGGATGGGATTCTAATTGGTACGGAGGAAAAGATTATTCTACAAAATTAGTTGAAGATACTAAAATTAGAAAATATTTAAACGCTAGACTTGCTAAAGCAAGTGTTTCTAGAATAATTATTGAAAGAACTTTAAAACTTGTTACAATTACTGTAAATACCGCTAGACCTGGTATTATTATCGGAAAAGGTGGTCAAGAAGTAGATAAACTTAAAGAAGAATTAAAGAAAATCACTAGCAAAGAAGTTCAAATCAATATTTTTGAAATCAAACGTCCAGAACTCGATGCTGTATTAGTTGCTGCAAATGTTGCTAGACAAATTGAAGGTAAAATTTCTTACAGAAGAGCGATTAAAATGTCAATAGCTTCTACCATGAGAATGGGAGCTGAAGGAATTAAAATAATGGTATCTGGTAGAGTTGGTGGAGCAGAAATGGCACGTTCTGAAATGTATAAAGAAGGAAGAACGCCTCTTCATACTTTTAGAGCAGATATTGATTACCATTTAGCTGAAGCTCAAACTTCATATGGATTAATAGGAGTTAAAACTTGGATTTGTAGAGGCGAAGTTTATGGAAAAAGAGATTTATCTCCAAACTTTGGACTACAACAAGCAAAAACAAAGACGTTTACAAAAAAAAGAAAAAAGTAATTTTTAAATTATAGATAGATGTTACAACCGAGGAAAACTAAGTTTAGAAGGCATCAAAAAGGCAAAATGAAAGGTCTCGCTCAGCGAGGTAATCAGTTAGCATTTGGTTCTTTTGGAATAAAGGCACTTGAAACTACTTGGATTACAAGTAGACAAATAGAAGCTGCAAGACAAGCGGTAACACGTTATATGAAACGTGAAGGAAATATATGGATAAGAATATTCCCGGATAAACCTATAACTAAAAAGCCTGCTGAAGTACGTATGGGTAAAGGAAAAGGAGCTCCAGAGGGATTTGTTGCACCAATTACACCAGGTAGAATGATTATTGAAGCTGAAGGAGTGCCATTGGAGGTTGCAAAAGAAGCGTTGAGATTAGCAGCTCAAAAATTACCTATAGCTACAAAATTTGTAGTAAGAAGAGATTATGTAGAAAATTAATGCTTAGTATATAATGAAAACATCAGAAATAAGAGAATTAACTACAAAAGAATTAGCAGAAAGAGTTGAAGAGGAGAAAGGAATGTTTGCAAAGATGAAAATTAATCACGCAGTATCTCCTCTAGAAAATCCTTTAAAAATTAAGCATGCTAGAAAACAAATTGCGAGGTTGATGACGGAGTTGAATAAAAGAACATTGACTGAAAAACAGTAAAGTAATATTTGAACGATGGAAAACAGAAACTTGAGAAAGGAGCGTATAGGCATAGTGGTTAGCAATAGAATGGACAAGTCTATTGTTGTAGCTGTGAACATGAGAGAAAAACATCCAAAGTATGGAAAGTTTGTTCATAAAACCTCAAAGCTATATGCTCATGATGAAAAAAATGACTGTAACATTGGTGATACAGTTAAAGTAATGGAAACAAGACCATTAACTAAATCAAAACGTTGGAGATTAGTAGAAATAATTGAAAGAGCTAAATAATTATGATACAACAAGAATCTAGATTAACAGTTGCCGATAATAGTGGAGCAAAAGAAGTTTTGTGTATACGGGTATTAGGCGGAACAAAAAGGAGATACGCTAGCGTCGGTGATATAATCGTCGTTACAGTTAAGAATGCAATGCCAGCAGGAGATATTAAAAAAGGAACAGTATCTAAAGCAGTTGTTGTTAGAACCAAAAAAGAAATTAGAAGACCAGATGGTACATATATTAGATTTGATGATAATGCAGTTGTTTTATTGACTGCAACAGGAGAATTAAGGGGTACGCGTATATTTGGTCCAGTAGCTAGAGAATTAAGAGAAAAACAATACATGAAAATTGTTTCGCTCGCACCAGAAGTGTTATAAATCGAGAAAATAAAGAATAATATGGGTAAGAAATTACACATCAAAAAAGGAGATACCGTAGTAGTTTTAGCTGGAGACTCAAAAGGTCAGCAAGGAAAGGTATTAGAAGTTATAGTTAAAAAGGATAAGGCTATAGTTGAAGGTGTTAATATGGTATCGAAACACACAAAACCAAATGCAGCAAGTCCGCAAGGAGGAATAATCAAGAAAGAAGCTCCAATTCATGTTTCTAACCTTATGTTAGTTGATCCAGCAACTGGAAAAGCTACAAGAACTGGAAGAAAAATAGATGAGAAAACAAGCAAATTGGTGCGTTATTCTAAAAAATCAGGAGAGGAGATTAAGTAATGAACTATACACCACAACTTAAGAAAAAGTATAAAGAGGAAATAATTCCTACTTTAAAAAATGAGTTCAAGTATAAAAGCGTAATGCAAGTACCGAGACTCGAAAAGATAGTTATAAATCAAGGTTTAGGACAAGCAATTGCTGATAAAAAACTAATTGATATATCAGTTGAGGAAATTTCTGCAATTACAGGACAAAAGCCAATTCAAACTCTATCTAAGAAGGATATATCAAACTTCAAATTAAGAAGAAAAATGCCTATTGGTATTAAAGTAACCCTTCGACAAGATAAAATGTATGAATTTCTAGAAAGACTTGTTAGCGTTTCTTTGCCTCGTATTAGAGACTTCAAAGGGATTAATTCAAAACTTGATGGCAAAGGTAATTACACCTTGGGTGTATCAGAGCAAATTATATTTCCGGAAATAGATATTGATAAAATACATAAGATAATTGGAATGGAAATTACTTTTGTAACATCAACAAATTCTGATGAGGAAGCAATTGCGTTGTTAAGAGAGTTTGGTTTACCATTTAAAAAATAAAGTACAATATGGCGAAAGAATCAATGAAAGCCCGCGAGGTTAAGCGTAAGAAGTTAAGTGATAAATATGCTGAAAAAAGGGCAAAGCTAAAAGCAGAAGGGGATTACGTAGGATTAAGCAAATTACCAAAGAATTCATCACCTGTTAGACAACACAATAGGTGTAAATTAACGGGAAGACCTAAAGGTTATATGAGACAATTTGGTATTAGTAGAATTACATTCAGAGAAATGAGTTCTGCAGGATTAATACCTGGAATTACAAAAGCTAGTTGGTAGAAAAAATAATAAAATTAGAGATATGACAGATCCAATTGCAGATTATTTGACAAGAATTAGGAACGCTATGAAAGCGAAACATAAAATAGTTGAAATTCCTGATTCAAATATTAAGAAAGAAATTACTAAAGTATTATTCAATAAAGGATATATTTTAAGTTACAAGTTTGAAGATAGCGATGTTCAAGGTATTATAAAAATTGCGTTGAAATATCACCCAATTACTAAAGTTCCTGCTATAAAAGGGTTAGATAGAGCAAGTAGACCAGGTTTAAGGAAATACGTTGGGATTGACTCAATACCAAGAGTTTTAAACGGTTTGGGTGTTGCAATTCTTTCTACTTCTAGAGGAGTTATTACCGATAAAGAAGCAAAGGAATTGAGAGTTGGTGGTGAAGTATTATGTTATGTTTACTAAATTAGAAGGAGAAATATAATGTCACGGATAGGGAAATTATTAATAAATATACCAACTAAGGTTGAAGTATCAGTTAGCCCTGAGAATATCGTTACTGTTAAAGGTCCACTAGGAACTCTTTCGAGGGAAGTTAATAAAGATATTGTTATAAAAATTGAAGATGGTAAAGTACACGTTGAAAGACCAACTGACGAGAAGAATCACAGAGCTATGCACGGGTTGTATAGAGCTTTAATTAACAATATGGTTATAGGTGTTTCTGAAGGTTATACAATTAAACAAGAATTAGTTGGCGTTGGTTATAAAGCTACAAATACAGGTCAAATTTTAGAACTTGCATTAGGATATTCGCATGAAATTCATTTTCAATTACCCGATGAAATAAAAGTTGAAACCGTAACTGAAAGAAGAAGTAATCCGATTATTACTTTAAAAAGTATAGATAAAGAATTAATAGGTAAAGTTGCAGCCAAAATCAGATCATTACGCAAACCAGAACCATACAAAGGTAAAGGTATTAAGTTTGTTGGTGAAGTGTTAAGAAAGAAAGCTGGAAAAGCTGCAGGTGTTAAATAAGTAATATAAAATTTTATGTCGTTAACAAAACTAGAAAGAAGGCAAAGAATTAAACTTCGTATCAGAAAAAGAATTTTCGGTACAGAAAATAAGCCTAGATTGTCTGTCTTTAGAAGCAATAAGCAGATTTCGGTTCAAATAATTAATGATTTAGATGGAAAAACTCTAGTATCGGCTTCATCTTTATGCAAAGAAGTGTCAGAAACTAAAGGTGTTAATAAAATTCAACAAGCAAATCTCGTTGGAAAATTAATTGCACAAAGAGCTTTAGATAAAGGAATCGTTGAGGTTGTATTTGATCGTAATGGTTATTTATATCATGGTAGAATAAAATCTTTAGCAGATGCTGCTAGAGAGGGAGGATTAAAACTTTAATAGGGAATTATGACAACAAGTATCAGAAGAGTAAAAACAAGCGATCTAGAGTTAAAAGATAGATTAGTTGCTATAAATAGAGTAACCAAAGTTACAAAAGGGGGTAGAACTTTCAGTTTTTCAGCAATTGTTGTTGTTGGAAATGAAGATGGAATCGTAGGATATGGTTTAGGTAAGGCAAATGAGGTAACTACTGCAATAGCAAAAGGTGTTGAAGATGCAAAGAAAAATCTAATTAAAGTTCCAGTTTCAAAAGGAACTGTTCCTCACGAACAACTTGCGAAGTTTGGTGGTGCAGAAGTTTTTATTAAACCTGCTTCTCATGGAACAGGAGTAAAAGCTGGTGGTGCAATGCGTGCTGTTTTGGAAAGTGCTGGTGTAACCGACGTTTTGGCAAAATCAAAAGGTTCTTCAAATCCTCACAACCTAGTTAAAGCTACAATTGCAGCATTATTGGAAATGAGAGATGCTTATACTGTGGCTCAACAAAGAGGAGTTAATCTTGAGAAAGTATTTAAAGGATAATTTTAATTAAAAGATGATGGCAAAGATTAGAGTAAAGCAAGTAAAAAGCAAGATAGGAAGTACCCAAAGACAAAAAGATACCTTACAAGCACTAGGTTTAAGGAAAATTAGTCAAACTATTGAAGTAGAGGCTACTCCCCAGATATTAGGAATGGTTGCAAAGGTAAGACACCTAGTTGAAGTAACAGAATTGTAGTATTAACAAAAGTATAACTTAAAGATATGGATTTAAGTAGTTTAAAGCCAGCAGAAGGATCTGTAAAAAATAGTAAAAGAATTGGTAGAGGTCAAGGCTCTGGAAGAGGAGGAACGTCTACAAGAGGTCATAAAGGAGCTAAGTCAAGATCTGGATATTCAAGAAAAAAAGGTTTTGAAGGCGGTCAAATGCCTATGCAAAGACGATTACCAAAGTTTGGATTTACAAATATTAATCGAAAAGAATATAAGGTGTTAAATCTAAATGTATTACAAGAATTAGCTGAGAGAGGAAACTTAACTTCAGTTAATATCGAGATGTTAATTGAACATGGATTAATCACCAAAAATAGTTTAGTTAAAATTTTAGGAAACGGTAGTTTGTCCCTTAAATTAGAAGTTCAAGCTCATGCATTTTCAAAATCTGCTGTAGATGCTATCGAAGCACAAGGTGGTGTTGCAGTAAAATTATAAGTTGATGAAAAGATTTATTGATACTATAAAAAATATTTACAAAATTGAGGAATTAAGATCTAGAATCTTAACAACACTCGGTATATTGTTGATTTATAGATTAGGTTCTTTTATCGTAATACCTGGTATTGATCCAACTCAATTAGAAGGTCTTCAAAGACAAACTTCTGATGGATTGATGGGAATGTTGAATATGTTTTCGGGCGGTGCATTTGCTAATGCTTCTATTTTTGCATTAGGTATCATGCCTTATATTTCTGCATCAATCGTGATTCAACTTTTGGGTATAGCAATCCCATATTTTCAACGTTTACAACGTGAAGGGGAGAGCGGACGAAGAAAAATTAATCAAATTACAAGGTACTTGACAGTTATAATTACTGGTTTTCAGGCTCCGAGTTATTTAGCTAATTTAACTGCTCAATTGCCAGAATCAGCGTTCTTATTAACAGGAACTTTCTTTTGGATTTCGTCAATTGTAATGTTGGTGGCTGGTACTATCTTCGTAATGTGGCTGGGTGAAAAAATTACTGACAGAGGAATTGGGAATGGTATTTCTTTAATAATCATGATTGGTATCATAGCAAGATTCCCATTCGCAATCGTTGCTGAATTTGTGTCTCGATTAGACGAAGGAGGAGGACTGGTTATGTTCCTTGTTGAAATAGTTGGACTGCTTGTTATCATTGCTTTTGCCATAATGCTTGTGCAAGGAACACGAAGAATACCGGTTCAATATGCAAAAAGAATTGTTGGAAACAAACAATACGGTGGAGTTAGACAATATATTCCACTTAAAATCAATGCCTCTGGGGTAATGCCAATCATTTTTGCACAAGCAATCATGTTCGTTCCTTTATCTTTAGCAGGTTTTGCAAGTTCAGATGCTATGACTGGTTTCGCTGCTGCATTTTCTGATTATACAGGATTTTGGTACAACTTTACATTCGCTTTACTGATTGTTATTTTTACATATTTTTATACGGCTATTACAGTTAATCCTGTTCAAATGGCAGATGATATGAAAAAGAATGGCGGTTTTATTCCAGGCGTTAAACCTGGAAAGAAAACAGTTGAGTTTTTAGACTCTGTTATGTCAAGAATAACATTTCCAGGATCATTGTTTTTAGCATTTGTTGCAATTATGCCTGCATTTGCAATGATAGTTGGAGTAAATAATCAATTTGCACAGTTTTTTGGAGGAACTTCGCTTTTAATTTTAGTTGGAGTTGTTTTGGATACTTTGCAACAGATAGAAAGCCATTTATTAATGCGTCATTATGATGGATTAATGAAGAGTGGTAGAATCAAAGGTAGATCTGGGAATACTGCATCTATTTAAGAAAAAACGTTCTTTGATGATCTTTTACAAAACAGATGAGGAGATTGAATTACTCAGAGAGAGTAGTCTGTTGGTATCGAAAACTTTAGCACAGTTAGCTAAAGAAATTAAGCCGGGAGTTAAGACAATTACTCTCGATAAGATTGCTGAAACTTTTATTCGTGACCATAAAGCTATTCCGGGATTTCTAAATTATAGAGGATATCCTAATACTTTATGTATCTCGGTAAATAGTCAGGTAGTGCACGGAATACCATCAGAATATGAGTTGAGAGAGGGAGATATTATTTCGATTGACTGTGGAACTATTTTGAATGATTTTTATGGAGACTCAGCTTATACATTTGCCGTAGGCGAAATTAGTGAAGAAAAGAAAAGACTTCTGAAAATAACAAAAGAAAGTTTATACAAAGGTCTTGAAAATGCTGTAGTTGGCAATAGAGTTGGAGATATCAGTAGTTCTATTCAGTTACACGCTGAAACAGCCGGATATTCTGTTGTAAGAGAACTTGTTGGTCATGGTATTGGTAAGAGTTTACACGAGAAGCCTGAAGTTCCAAATTTTGGAAAAAAAGGTTCTGGTATAAAGCTTCAACATGGAATGGTTATCTGTATCGAACCAATGATAAATATGGGGCGAAAGGAGATAATAGAAAGTGGTGATGGTTGGACAATTAGTACGAGAGATGGTAAACCTTCTGCACATTACGAGCATCAGGTAGCTATAAAGAAGGATAAAGTTGATATTTTATCAAGTTTTGAAATCATTGAAAAGGAATTAAATAAATAAATTTATAGTATCTATGGCTAAACAGCCTTCTATAGAACAAGATGGAACGATAATAGAAGCATTGTCAAACGCAATGTTCAGAGTTGAACTTGAAAATGGACACGTAATAACGGCTCATATTTCAGGAAAGATGAGAATGCATTATATTAAAATTTTACCGGGAGATAAAGTTAGAGTTGAAATGTCTCCATATGATTTAACAAAAGGAAGAATAACATTTAGATATAAATAATTTAATAGTGATATAAAATGAAAGTCAGGGCATCAGTAAAGAAGCGTTCAGCTGATTGTAAAATTGTACGAAGAAATGGTAAATTGTACGTTATTAATAAAAAAAATCCTAAGTTTAAACAACGTCAAGGATAATTAATTAACTTTGTAATTTTTTAATAAGAATTTAATATGGCTAGAATAGCAGGGGTAGACATACCGAACAACAAAAGAGGTGAAATATCTCTTACTTACATTTACGGAATAGGAAAGAGTACTGCTCAACGTATATTGAGCACAGCAGGAGTTGATAGAGATATTAAAGTACAAGATTGGACTGATGATCAATTAGCAAGCATAAGAAGTGCAATTTCTACAACATGTAAAATAGAAGGAGAATTAAGATCAGAAGTACAATTAAATATAAAACGCTTACTTGATATTGGATGTTATCGAGGAATTCGACACCGTTTGGGTTTACCTGTAAGAGGACAAAGAACTAAGTGTAACGCTAGAACCAAAAGAGGTAAGAAACGTACTATTGCAAATAAAAAGAAAGCGACTAAATAATTAAGATTTTATGGCAAAGAAGTCAAAAGTAATTAGAAAAAAAGTAGTTAAGATTGAAGCGTTAGGACAGGCTCATATTCATGCGTCTTTCAATAATGTTATCGTTTCTTTAACAAATAACGAAGGTCAAGTAATAAGTTGGTCATCTGCTGGAAAAAACGGATTTCGGGGTTCTAAAAAGAATACTCCATATGCAGCACAAACTGCAGCAGAAGATTGCGGAAAAACAGCTTATGACTTAGGTTTAAGAAAAGTTAAGGTTTATGTTAAAGGGCCTGGTGCTGGTCGCGAATCGGCAATTAGAGCTATTAGCGGTTGTGGAATTGAAGTGTTGGAAATAGTTGATGTTACCCCAATGCCTCATAATGGATGCAGACCTCCAAAAAGAAGAAGAGTTTAAAAAACTGTTATAGTTAAGAAGTTAATAATAAATTAATAGATCAATAGATGGCAAGATACATTGGACCAAAATCAAGGATTGCAAGAAAATTTGGTGAGCCGATATTCGGACCGGATAAGGTTTTAGAAAAGAAAAATTATCCTCCAGGACAACACGGCACTTCAAGAAGAAGGAAAAAATTATCTGTATATGGAGTTCAGCTTAAAGAAAAACAAAAAGCTAAATACATATATGGTGTATTAGAAAAACAATTTTCTAACTTATTTGAGAAAGCTGTTAGCAAAAAAGGTATTACAGGTGAAGTATTATTACAACTTTTAGAGTCAAGGTTAGACAATGTTGTATTTCGTTTAGGAATTTCTCCTTCTCGTAATGGTGCAAGACAATTAGTTTCGCATAGGCACATCATAGTTAACGGAAGTGTTGTTAATATACCATCTTACCAAGTTAAAGCTGGTGACGTTGTAGGTGTTAGAGAAAAATCAAAATCGTTAGAAGTAATTACAAATTCGATATCGTATAGTAATTCATCTCGATTCCCTTGGTTACAATGGGATTCAGAAACAGTTGCTGGTAAATTTGTAAAACATCCAGAAAGAGACGAAATACCAGAAAACATCACAGAACAATTAATCGTAGAATTATATTCTAAATAAATTAGATAAAGCACATTATATAATTATGGCAATACTAGCGTTTCAAAAACCGGATAAAGTTATAATGGTTGAAGCCGACGAAAAGTACGGTAAGTTTGAATTTCGTCCTCTTGAACCAGGTTATGGTATCACTGTAGGAAATGCTTTAAGACGAATATTATTATCATCACTTGATGGTTATGCTATTACTTCAATTAAAATAGAAGGCGTTGATCACGAATTTTCAACAATCAAAGGAATTATTGAAGATGTTACCCAAATAATATTAAATCTTAAAAAAGTTCGCTTTAAAAAACAAATTGACGAGGTGGATAATGAAAAAGTTTCTGTAGTAATTTCTGGTCAAGAAGTTTTTAGAGCAGGTGATATTGGAAGATTTTTAACTGGTTTTAAAGTATTAAATCCTGATCAAATTATTTGTAATATGTCAACTGGAGTAAAATTCCAAATGGACATTGCAATTAATAAAGGAAGAGGATACTTGACAGCAGAAGAAAATAAATCTCCAAATGTTGAATTTGGAACTATACCCATCAGTTCAATTTTTACTCCGATAGTGAATGTAAAATATGCAATCGAAAACGTAAGGGTTGAACAAAAAACTGACTATGAAAAGTTAGTCATGGAAATTCAAACAGATGGTTCGATACATCCCAAAGAAGCTCTTAAAGAAGCTGCAAAAATATTGATTTATCATTTCATGTTGTTCTCAGATGAAAAAATTACGTTAGATTCTGACGAAAAATATGCAAACGAAGAATTTGACGAAGAAGTACTTCACATGAGACAACTTCTTAAAACTAAATTAGTTGATTTAGATTTGTCAGTAAGGGCATTAAATTGCTTAAAAGCGGCTGAGGTTGAAACATTGGGAGATCTTGTAGTATTCAATAAAAATGATCTGTTAAAATTCCGAAACTTCGGTAAAAAATCGTTAACCGAATTAGAAGATTTGTTGACCAATATGAGTCTTAACTTTGGAATGGATATCAGTAAGTATAAATTAGACAAGGAATAATAGAAATGAGACACGGTAAGAAATTAAATCATTTGAGCAGAACAAGCTCGCATAGAAAAGCTATGTTAGCTAATATGGCAGTTTCATTGATTACACACAAAAAAATCAGTACAACTGTTGCAAAAGCAAAAGCACTAAGAACATACATAGAGCCGCTGATTACTAAATCTAAAGACGATTCAACACATTCTAGAAGACTTGTGTTCAGTCATCTTCAAGATAAAGAAGCTGTTACAGAATTATTTAGAGATATTGCGTCGAAAGTAGCTAGCAGACCAGGTGGATACACTAGAATTTTAAAAACGGGTTTAAGATTAGGAGATAATGCGGATATGTGTATTATCGAACTTGTCGATTATAACGAAAATATGTTGGCAGCTAAAGAACCTAAAAAAGCAGTAAAAGTCAAAACACGTAGAGCTTCAAAGAAGAAAGTTGATACTACTGTTGCTTCAAAAGAAAGCGATTCGAAAGAATAAGTCAATCTTTAATAAAAAAAATATTAAGGGATAAAGTAAAGCTTTATCCCTTTTTTTATTTCAAACAAAAAAATATTTTTAACTTTATGAAAATTTATTACTAATATTTATACAAAATTATGGGACGAATAGTTAACATACACGCAAGACAAATTCTTGACTCAAGAGGAAATCCAACGGTAGAAGTAGAAGTTGTTACCGATCAAGGTGCATTTGGAAGAGCAGCAGTGCCTTCTGGAGCATCGACCGGAGAACACGAAGCTGTCGAATTAAGAGATAATGATAAAGGAAGATATCTTGGTAAAGGTGTTTTAAAAGCAGTTCAGAATGTTAATACAGTAATAGCTGAAGAATTGCAAGGATTTTTAGTATCAGAACAAAATGCAATTGATGCCGCAATGATTGCTCTAGATGGAACAGAAACAAAAGCTAATCTTGGTGCAAATGCAATTTTGGGAGTTTCTTTAGCTTGTGCTCATGCTGCAGCTCAAGAAGTTGGCATGCCTCTATATAAATACATTGGAGGACTTAATGCAAAAAGACTTCCTGTTCCGATGATGAACATTATAAATGGAGGTTCGCATTCTGATGCTCCGATTGCTTTTCAAGAATTTATGATTCGTCCAATCGGTGCTTCTTGTTTTTCAGAGGCTTTGAGAATGGGGGCTGAAGTTTTTCATAATTTAAAATCTATATTAAAAGCCAAAGGATTAAGTACTGCCGTTGGCGATGAAGGCGGTTTCGCACCAAAACTTTCTGGAGGAACAGAAGAAGCGTTGGATAGTATTTTAAAAGCAATTGAAAAAGCTGGATACAAAGCAGGTAAAGATATTACTATTGGATTAGATTGTGCGGCATCAGAATTTTTTAAAGATGGAGTTTATGACTACTCAAAATTTGAAGGCCCAAACGGAGCAAAAAGAAATTCTGCCCAACAAGCTGAATATTTAGAAAGTTTAATTAAAAAATACCCAATCGATTCAATTGAAGATGGCATGGACGAAAATGATTGGGATGGATGGAAAATATTAACTAAAAAAATTGGACATAAATGCCAAATCGTAGGTGACGATTTATTGGTTACTAATGTCAAGTTCTTAGAGAAAGCGATTAAAGAAAACGCAGCAAACTCAATTTTGATTAAAGTTAATCAAATTGGTACATTAACCGAAACTTTAGATGCAATCGAAATGGCTCACAAAGCTGGTTGGACTGCGGTTGTTTCTCACCGTTCAGGCGAAACAGAAGATAATACAATTGCAGACATAGTGGTTGCAACAAATGCAGGTCAAATTAAAACTGGTTCTTTGTCTCGTTCCGACAGAATGGCAAAATACAACCAATTGTTAAGAATTGAGGAAGGACTCGGAGAAACAGCTGAATTTTATAATGATTAATGTTTAATCGAATATTTCATTAAGGGCTATCATTTTTGGTAGCCTTTTTTTCTTTTTTTATATGAATTTTAAGACATTACTCATATCACAAGTTCTTTTTATTCTAATAATTTCTGGCTGTGCTGTTTATTATCCACAAGTTACACCGCCAAACCTGATAAATAAAAAGGGAGATTTGAACGTACAAGGAGGAGGAACATTATATAGTCCATATATGTATCCCGATGGTGTTTATGGAAGTGCGAGTTATGGTATTAATAGTTTTATTTCGAGTCAGGTTTATTCAAGTTATAAGATTTTTTCAGGAGCAAATTTTGAAGGTAATATCAGTCTGTATAAAAATATAACACCCAAAATTTTTGTTAGTGGTACAGTGGGTTATTCTTATGGATTCAATAAAGTCGAAATGTGGAATATGAAATATGGAGACTATACATGGAAAGGAAATTACAATCTTCAATTTGGAAAAATTATTTTTTCAAAAACATCTAAATTATTTGAATGGGGAACTCAATTGAAAATTGGTGTTTTATCTCCAGATTATACCAAAAAATATAATGGAGAGAATGATGAAATAATCGTAAAAAATGTAAATCAAAATGGCATATCTTACGAGCCAGGTTTTTTCGTGAAATATAATTCATCTAGCCGAATGGAGTATTATGTTCAATTATCAGCTTGTTATATTGAACCAATAAATAAACCAGATTATTATACCTTACCTTATTGGTATTTTGGGAATGTGGGTTTTGGTGTGAGCTATAAACTAAATAAGTCCGAATAATAATTTCAAATTTTATAAAATCTAAGTTTAAAAATGGCATACAATTCACTTCAAGAATATATAAATAAATTAGATTTAAAAGGTGAACTTTTACGAATTAAAGAGTTTGTTAATCCCGAATTACAAATTACTGAAATTACCGATAGAATTTCAAAGCAAAAGGGTGGAGGAAAAGCTCTTTTGTTTGAAAATACAGGAACAAAATTTCCTTTGCTTATTAATTCTCTTGGCTCCGAGAAGAGAATGGCTATGGCACTTGGAGTTGAAAAGTTGGAGGAAATTCCTGCAGAAATTGAACAAATCGTTTCTTCATTTTCGAGTGCAGGAGATAGTTTTTTCGACAAATTGAAAGTTTTATCTAAACTTAAAACATTTTCAAGTTGGTTTCCTAAATTAAAAAATGGAAAAGGTGTTTGCCAAGAAGTAATTATTAAAAATCCAGATTTAACAATTTTGCCGATATTGAAATGCTGGCCATTTGATGGAGGTCGATTTATAACTTTACCATTAGTACATACTAAAGATCCAAAAACGGGTAATCGTAATTGTGGAATGTATCGAATGCAAATTTTTGATAAGCAAACAACAGGAATGCATTGGCACATGCACAAAACAGGCGAACGTCATTATCAAGAATATAAAAATGCAGGCATAAAACAGATGCCGGTTGCAGTTGCTTTAGGTGGCGATCCTATTTATACCTTTTGTGCTACGGCTCCCTTGCCCGATAATGTTGATGAATATTTATTTGCAGGCTTTTTACGCAAAAAGAAAGTCGAGCTTGTAAAATGTATTACTCAAGACATTGAGATTCCTTCCGATGTTGATATAGTAATCGAAGGTTTTGTTGATACCGAAGAACCTAAATTTATTGAAGGTCCTTTTGGCGATCACACTGGATTTTACTCACTTGAAGATTATTATCCCAAATTTCATGTAACTTGTATTACTCATCGGAGGAATGCTGTGTATCCAGCAACGATTGTCGGGATTCCTCCTCAAGAAGATGCATATATAGCCGAAGCTACCGAAAAAATATTTTTACCTCCAATTAAAATATCTCTTGCACCCGAAGTTATTGATATGCATTTGCCTGTTGCTGGAGTTGCTCATAATATTTGTGTCTTGAAAATTCATAAATCTTACCCAGGACAAGCCATAAAAGTTGCAAACTCGATGTGGGGGGCAGGGCAAATGATGTTCAATAAAATTATGATTATTGTCGATAAAGAGATCGATATATTTAATTACGATAAACTTGCTCAAATTATTGCTGAAAAAGTTGATGTTTCTAAAGATATTTATTTTGGCAACGGACCTTTAGACGTTCTCGACCATTCTTCAACCGAGTTTGCATTTGGAAGTAAGATTTGTATTGATGCAACAAATATAACGTCAAATATTAAACACGAAAATTCAAAATTTGATGCGAAACATTATCTAGAAATAGTAGCATTTAATTCCCTTGATTTGTACACAACGCTAATGATTTCGTTGAAAGAAAATATCGATAAGAAAAGTTTCATCAACAAATTGAAATTAGACAAAAATATTAGTCAATATAAGTTTATCGCACTTGTTAACGAAGGTGTTGATATTAATGATTTTTTTACTGTAATTTGGCAAGTTTCTGGAAATATTGACCCCAAAAGAGATATTTATCAATTAACTAACTCGTTAATTGTTGATGGAACAATCAAGGTTAATGATGATAATTTTTTTAGAGAATGGCCTAATGTTGTGACATCGGACGAAAAAACGATTAAAGAGATTGATGGCATGTGGGAATTGTTGCATATAGGCTCATTTATTGAATCTCCGTCCTTAAAATATAAACCACTTGTTAAAAATATTGGAGTCAAAGTCAATAAAACGAAATAATTGTTTTATTATTTTTAATGTAAAATCGATAGTCGATTATTCGTTTTTTTACGATTTAGTGTTAAATTAGCGAAATAATGACAGTGAAAATACATACATTATCTTTCCTTTTATTTTGCGTGTTGAGTTTCAACTCGATTTTTCTTTATTCCCAAAAACCAAGTATTACGTTCGAGCGTTTGGGAATCGATCAAGGATTGTCGCAAAGTTCTGCCAATTGTATTTTAGAAGATGAAAATAACTTTCTATGGATTGGAACGCAAGAAGGTTTAAATAAATATTACGGACAAAATTTTTGTTTTGAAATATTTAAGCACGACTTAGTTGACACGAATTCAATTTCGGATATTTGGGTTTACGATATTGCTCAAGACAAAAATGGGAATATTTGGATTGCAACTAGATATGGACTCAACATGCTAAATCCCAAAACGAGAAAAATCAAACGATATTTTCAAGATATAAATGAAATATCTTCATTATATAATAATGAAGTTTTCAGCGTATTTGTAGATAGCAAAGGTGGGGTCTGGGTAAAAACAAACGATGTTCTTAGTTTGCTTGATACTACAAGTGGGAAATTTACTCATTACGAACATTATGTAAATTATTTTAATACACGTTCACAAACTCGATTTCCGATTATTGAAGATAAAAATGGCTTGATTTGGTATGGCACTGTTGATGGATTAAATAGTTTTGATAGAAATTTTGAACAATCGAAACGATATAAATTTGATTCAGCTAATCCTTTTAGTTTGAGTAATAATTTTGTAACTGCAATTTTTGAAGACAGTAAGGGTACATTATGGGTTGGAACTCAAGATGGATTGAATAAATTTAACAAAAAGAAAAAAACATTTGAACGATATTATAATATTCCTGGAAATGAAAATAGCCTTGTTAATAATTCTGTTAAAGCTATTGTCGAAGATAACAATGGGATGATTTGGGTTGGTACAGACGGAGGACTTAGCATTTTAGATTTGGGAAATAATAAATTTTACAATTATCGAAATCAAGCCAATAATCCAACAGGATTAAGCAATAATGAAATTTTATCATTTTATAAAGGTAGTTCCGATATTATTTGGATTGGAACTAATGGTGGGGGAATAAATAAAGTTGATTTAAAGAGAAAAAAGTTTGAAATTTATAGAAGAGAAGCTGGAGAAAATACCTTAAATTTTTCAAGTAATGTAATTGCTTCATTTTTTATTGATAGAGATTCTTTACTTTGGGTTGGTACATATGGAGAAGGATTAAATATTTATAATCGAAAAACAGGACATATTGATATTTATTCAAAAAGTACAAATCCTGCAATTGTAGATGATTACGTTCATGCCATTGGCGAAGATAGTGACGGAAAAATTTGGATTGGAACACGAAATGGGATAAATATTTACGATCAAGAAAAAAAGACATTTTCATTAATTCAGGACTATATTCCAACCACAGCAAAGCATCTCAATTTAAATAGCAATCGTATTTATTACTTTTTGGAAGATCGTAATAAAAACATGTGGATTGCAAGTGAACGAGGATTAATTAAAATTAATGTCAAGACAGAGGATATCAAAATTTACAGGAAAAACTTTAGAGATTCTCTCAGTCTGTGTGATGATAGGGTGTATTCCATAATTGAAGATAACGAAGGGTTCTTGTGGATTGGAACTACAAATGGCTTAAACAAATACGACCCGAAAAAGGATGTGTTTTATCAGTATAAAAGTAAACTAAACTCAGTAAATACAATCAGCCATAATACTATTTATTCTGTTTTTGAAGATTCTGAAGGGATTATTTGGATTGGAACAGCAGGGAGTGGATTAAATAAATACGACAAAAAATCAGATACTTTTGTCTATTATACTGAGAAAAATGGACTTCCAAATGGAACTATTTATGAAATTGAAGAGGACAATAATGGGGATTTGTGGTTTAGTACTGGAAGAGGGCTAGCTAAACTCGATAAAAAAACAAACACCATTTCTTCGTTCACAAATGATGACGGACTTCAAGGGCTTGAGTTTAATAATGGAGCAAACTTCAAAAGCAAAGATGGGGAACTTTTTTTTGGTGGAACAAATGGCTTCAATTCTTTTTATCCTGAACTCATTAAATACAATGAAAATAAACCAAAGACAGTTTTTACATATTTTGAAAAAACTAGTACTGATGGTGGACTTAGCAGAATGTATTTAGATGATATTAAAGAAATTCATTTGTCTTACAAAGACCATACATTTAAAATATTTTTTGCAGCTCTTGAATATACAAAACCTGAGAAAAATAGCTATATGTATATGATGGAAAATTTAAAAGACGAGTGGATTAGTTTAGGAACTCAATCTTTTAAAACCTTTTCGAATATTCCTCCAGGAGAATATATTTTTCATCTTAAATCGTCGAATAACGATTTAGTATGGAACGAAGAACCGATTTCCATTAAAATTATTATTGAACCTCCTTTTTGGCAAACAAAGTGGGCTTATGTTCTTATTATATTAATTGTTGTCGGAAGTATTTATTATTTTATTGAAGTTAGAACTCGTAAATTAAAAGCAGCAAATCATATCCTCAGAGAAAAGCAGTCGGCAGCTCTTGAGATTGCCCGACAAAAAGAAGAATTAACAGTTAAAAATAAGAATATTACCGATAGTATTAACTATGCAAAACGAATTCAAGAAGCTATGATGCCGTCGGAGTATTTATTTAATAAATTGCTTCCAGAATCATTTATTTTGTATAAACCCAAAGATATTGTAAGTGGCGATTTTTATTGGATAACTGAGAAAAATAATAAAATATTTGTTGCTGCGGTTGATTGTACTGGTCATGGCGTTCCTGGTGCTTTTATGTCGATAATAGGGTTTGATTTACTCAGAAACATTACTAAAGAACAAGGAGTTGAAGAGCCAGCACAAATTTTAAATTTATTGAACGAAGGCGTTACCGAAACTTTTGTAAAAAATGCTGATAACCAGCAGGTAAAAGATGGAATGGACATTGCACTTTGTGTTTACGATAAAGAAAATAGCGTTGTCGAATTTGCAGGAGCATTAAATCCATTTTTCTTGATTCGTGATAACGATATTATCAGTATCAGAGGAAATCGGTTTTCGGTTGGAATGGTTGACAAAGGAGTGCAGCATAAGTTCGAAAAACATGTTATTCCTGTGAAAGAAGGTGACGTTATTTATATCTTTTCTGATGGCTATGCTGATCAGTTTGGAGGTCCTTTTGGTAAAAAATTCAAATATTCTAGATTTAGACAACTTTTACTAACCGTTCACAGTTTGCCAATGAGAAAGCAAAAAGCATTCTTAGATGAAAATATTATTTCATGGATGGGAGAACTTGAACAAGTTGATGATATTCTTGTCATTGGATTTAGAATCAATAAATTATAGATTTTAGGATATTTTTCATGAAATTTATTTTTTCTCCAAATCTCTCAAATGTTCCATTTTTTTGCGTTCCAAAAATTCACGAATTCCTTCGAGATGTTCTTTTACTCGTTTTTTGCCAAATTCGTAAACTTTGCTAACCAAACCATCGAGAAAATCGCGGTCGTGCGAAACTAAAATTATAGTTCCATCAAAATCCATTAAAGCTTGTTTTAAAATGTCTTTTGTTCGCATATCTAAGTGATTTGTAGGCTCGTCGAGAATTAACAAATTCACTGGTTCTAACAATAATTTTATCATTGCTAAACGTGTGCGTTCGCCACCCGAAAGAACTTTTACTTTTTTGTCCCAATCGTTTTGACCAAACATAAAAGCTCCTAAAATATCTTTAATTTTTGTACGAATATCGCCTTTCGCAATATCATCAATGGTTTGAAAAACAGTTAAACTTTCGTCCAATAATGCAGCTTCGTTTTGCGAAAAATATCCAATCATCGAATTATGACCAAGAGTTAACGTTCCGTCATAATTAATTTCGCCCATAATTGCTTTCACGAAAGTTGATTTTCCTTCACCATTTTTACCAACAAAAGCAACTTTTTCACCTCTTTGAATGGTTATTGAAGCGTTGGCAAAAACCAAATGCTCGTCGTATTTTTTACCAAGATTTTCGGTAATTACCGGATAATTTCCCGAACGTGGCGATGGTGGAAATTTCAAACGCAAATGCGAAGTATCAATTTCATCAACTTCCAGAATTTCAAGCTTTTCGAGCATTTTCACACGTGATTGAACTTGCAAAGTTTTTGAATAAGTTCCACGAAAACGTTCAATAAATTCCTGATTATCGGCAATCATTTTTTGTTGTTCTTCGAATGCTTTTTGTTGATGTTCTCGACGTTCTTTGCGAAGTTCGAGATATTTTGAATAATTTACTTTGTAATCGTAAATTCGTCCCATTGTAACTTCAATTGTTCGGGTTGTGATATTATCAACGAAAGTTCTATCGTGCGAAATCACAATTACAGCTTTTGCACTTTCTACCAAAAAATTCTCCAACCATTGCACCGATTCAATATCCAGATGATTTGTTGGCTCATCTAGAAGAATTAAATCGGGATTTTGAAGCAGAATTTTTGCCAATTCAATTCGCATTCGCCAACCGCCACTAAATTCGCTTGTTTGACGAGTAAAATCAGCACGTTCAAAACCTAAACCAATTAATATTTTTTCAACTTCGGCATCAAAATTCAATTCTCCGTGACTATAAAGTTTTTCGCTTAAAGCCGAAACATTTTCAATAATTGCATAATATTCGTCTGATTCATAATCGGTGCGGATTGTAAGTTGATGATTTAATTCGTCAATTTCGGTTTGCATTTTCAAAACTTGAGCAAAAGCTTGCGATGCTTCTTCAAAAACTGTTCTATTATTTTCGGTTAACAAATGTTGAGGCAAATATGCAATTATAGCATCTTTGGGGGCAGAAACTCTTCCGAAATTAGCTTTTTGTGCTCCTGCAATTATTTTTAAAAGTGTTGATTTTCCTGCTCCATTTTTTCCCATTAGAGCAATTCTATCTTTTTCGTTTACTACGAATGAAATATCTTTAAAAAGTGTTGAACCGCTAAAGTCAACGCCAAGTCCGTCAATTGAAATCATTTTTGAAATTTTTGAATAAGGCGACAAAGGTAATGAAAAGAAGCATAAACATTTATTGAAAATGCGAACTGTAAAAATAAAAAGCCAAAAGAATTACAAACGAATTCTTTTGGCTTGATAAGAGTTAAATATAAAGCTAAATATGAATTACTTCTCCATAAGCGGCGGCGGCGGCTTCCATAATTGCTTCCGACATGGTTGGATGAGGATGAATTGTCTTAAGCAACTCGTGTCCAGTAGTTTCTAGTTCGCGAGCGACTACTAATTCTGCAATCATTTCGGTAACATTTAGACCAATCAGATGAGCTCCAAGTAATTCTCCGTATTTTGCATCAAAAATAAGTTTTACAAATCCGTCTTTATTTCCTGCTGCACTAGCTTTTCCTGATGCTGTATAAGGAAATTTTCCTATTTTTATTTCGTAGCCGGCTTCAATAGCTGCTTTTTCTGTCATTCCAACTGATGCAACTTCAGGGGTTGTGTATGTACAGCCTGGAATATTTTTATAATTCACGGGCTTAGGTTCAAGTCCTGCGATTTTTTCAACGCAAACAATACCCTCTGCTGATGCAACATGGGCTAATGCCGGCCCATGAACAATATCTCCAATTGCATAAATTCCTTTAACATTGGTGCGGTAGAAATCGTCAACTTTTACCTTTCCTTTTTCAAGTTCGATACCAACATCTTCGATGCCTATTCCTTCGAGATTTGGAGTTACGCCAACTGCTGAAAGTACTATGTCTGCTTCAATAATTTCTTCTCCTTTTTTTGTTTTAATCTTTACATTGCATACATTATTTTCAATATTTACTGACTCAACAGATGATTCGACCATGACTTTTATTCCGATTTTTTTCAACGAGCGTCCCAATTGCTTGGCAACTTCCTCATCTTCTAGAGGAACAATGGTTGGCATAAATTCAACAAGTGTAACATCTGTTCCCATAGAGTTGTAAAAAAATGCTAATTCCGTCCCAATTGCTCCCGAACCAACAACAAGCATTCGTTTTGGTAAGGAGGGCAATGTTAAAGCTTCACGGTATCCAATTATTTTTTTTCCATCTTGAGGTAAATTCGGAATTTGTTTTGAGCGAGCCCCTGTTGCTAAAATTATATGTTCTGCTTCAATCAATTGCTTTTCACCATTATTATTTACTTCAATGGTTTTATTACTGATTAGCTTACCAAATCCTTGAATGACTTCGATTTTATTTTTCTTGAACAAATATTGAATTCCTTTGTTCATTCCATCAGCAACAGCTCGACTTCGCTGAATTACTTTTTCAAAATCGGCTTTTACTTCTCCGTTAACTGAAATTCCATATTCGTCGGAATGTTTCATATAATCAAAAACTTGAGCGCTTTTCAGTAGTGATTTTGTTGGAATACAGCCCCAATTGAGACAAATTCCGCCTATTTCAGCTTTTTCGACAACGGCTACTTTTTTCCCTAATTGTGCTGCTCTAATTGCCGCAACATAACCTCCTGGTCCACTTCCGATTATTATAATATCAAAATTCATCTTTTGTTGAGTATTAAAAGTTTTATAAAGTTATTGAGTTAGTTTTTTAAGGTTTATAAAGTTCGTAAGGTTAAGGCATATTTAATTAAAAGTGTTGTATATCTAGTTGTTGCGAGCAAATATTTACATTTTAGTCCAACAATCAAAAATAAATGCAATTTATATTAATTCTTAATAGACATAAAAGTCATTAGCGACAAAGTTAAGACAATTTAAAATTTGCACAAACATTTACTTTCATTAATTAAAGAGCAAACTCACACTTTTCATTCAAAAAAGCGAAATAAAACATTAGCAAAAACAATAGCTAGAATTTGGTCGAAAACTGGAACTTGTGTTACTACATTTGTAGAGACAAAAAAACAAAATGATAATCAATTTTTCAAGGTTATAACTGTAATTTCTGGCCAAATACCGACTCTTCCAGAGAAACCAATAAATCCAAGTCCACGATTTACATACAAATATTGATTATTTTCTTCGTACAAGCCTGCCCATAAAGGATATTTAAACTTAACTGGACTCCATCGAAAACGTCCAAATTCAAATCCCATTTGCATTCCGTGTGTATGACCCGAAAGAGTTAACAGAATATCGGTTTTTTCTTTTACTTGTTCAGTCCAATGAGTTGGGTCGTGGCTCATTAGTATTTTGGCATCGATGTTTTCGATATTTTCAAGAGCCATATTCAAATCGCCATGAGCAGGAAATGGAGGCAATCCCCAATTTTCGACTCCTAAAATTGCAATTTTAGCACTATCCTTTTCAATAATTATCGATGAATTTAGCAATAAATTAAACCCTATTTCCTCTTCAATTTTATATAGATTTTCGAGATTTTTCTTTTTTTTATCAACACTTTTCCATTTATAATATTCGCCATAATCGTGATTTCCCAGCACTGAATATGTCCCGTGTTTTGCCGACAATTTTTTGAGTATTGATTTAAATTCTTGCACCTCGCTTGCAAAATTATTCACTAAATCACCTGTAAAAAGAATTAAATCCGGCTTTTGTGCATTAATCAGATCAATTGCTTTTTCAAGTTTCGAGGGATTGTTTCTGAAACTGCCAATGTGCAAATCTGAAATCTGAACTATTTTGAAATCGTTAAATTCTTTTGGAATTTTATTTGATTGAATTGTTATGGGATGAATTGTGTATTGATATTTCCCGAAAAATATTCCGTACAAAGCTAACACAAGAGTGAGAAAACCTGAAATTATCCCAATCTTGCTTATAAAAAACAGTCTGATTCCATTCGAAAAAATATACTTACTCGAAACATATATTAAGTCTTCAATCAGATGAAATGTTATAAATGAAAGTTTTGATAAATAAACAACTATCACAAGACTTGCTACGAAAAAAAACATTGAGTATGACTTGGCTAAATCAATTTTGTCGAAAAAAATAAAAATAAGTATTAATGACAAAATTACTAATGAAGTGAAAGTCCATGAGGCAATTTTAAAAATTCGTTCAAATTTTAGAACATTAAATTCATTAGCAAGTTCTTTTATACCTTTCATTGAATATAAATCGATAGCTAAAAGAATGGTTGAAAGGAGTAATATTGGAATCATTATTCGTAAGTATAAGTTCATCATTTTTAATTTGTAAATATATAAACAGGAACGGTAAAGACTAGCATAAAAATAATTTCTGTAAAAATAAAAAAGTAAAATTTGAAAAAAAATATTAAATTTGCTAATCAGAAAGTATATTTAACATGATAAAATTCATTTTATTAATCTTGTTATCAGTGATTTATGTGTGCGGTTTTTCACAAACAGTAATCGAAATGACACACCCTGCAGATGCTAATTTAGTTATGCTTGAAGTAGAAAAGTTCGAAGACGCAGACATTGTTGTTTTCAGAACAAACGATAAAGTTGAAGCTCAAGAATGGGATTGTAAATGGAAATTCAGATCGTGGGGCTTTTCCGATTTTTCGGTTTATTTAACCAAAAATGAAAAAGACTCTTTACTCCTTGATCCAGAAACAGGGATTACACTTGAGTTTGACGGGAAAATTCATTTTACTGATGATAAAACAAAGGTAGGCTATAGAAATAGAGATTTTCGACTTGAAGGAGTTTTTCGTAAAATTAAGCTAGACGAAATAGAGTAAATTCATAATTATTCCGCAATCGAAGGTATGCACAATGCAAAAATACTATTAGCATTAACGCTAATATTTACTGTTTTGGTAAGTTTTCAATCAACGTCAGACTCTATCAAGGTTTCTCAATTGATGCAGCAAATGTTTACTGAAATTTCAAAAATTTCTACAATCAAATACACGTTCAAAAATACTGAGCGAATTAATGGCAAATTTTTAAGCGGAGAAATTCAAGTTACTTATAACACGAAACCAAAAAAAATTTATATTTTGATGCAAAAACCTACTCAAGGCGTCGAAATATTATTTCAGGATGGAATTAATAATAATAGTGCTATTTATAGTCCAAATGGTTTTCCATTTATAAAATTATACCTTGACCCATATGGAGATATGATGAGAAAAAATAATCATCATACAATACATGAAGCCGGAATGGCATACATGGCAAAGATTTTAAAACAAACATATACTAAATATCCATCAAACTTTAAATATGTCGGTGATGTTATTTGGGAAGGGAAGAATTGTCATAAAATAGAAATCGATATTTTAACATATAAGATTGTATCGTACACGATGAAAGAAAAGGAAACCATTAAAAGCATTTCAAAAGCACTAAATATAAGCGATTTTAAAATACTTGAACTAAATAATGATATTGACGAATATAATTATTCACAGACAGGAAAGTCGATAAAAATTCCATCGTGCTATGCAAAAAAAATGGAATTATATATCGATTCTGAAACCTTTTTACCAGTATTCCAAAAAATTTACGACGAAAAAGGATTATTTGAACAATACGAATACCTAAATATTGAAGTAAATAAAAAATTGAACGAAAATGTATTTCTTGAATCTAATTTGGGTTTAATTAACGACTAATTATGGCATTTATTGGCTCTATATTGCAAGAAGTTGTAAAACGAAAAAAATTTATACAGCAACATGTAGATGGTGTTGTATTGCAAGAAAAAGTTTTACGAAAATTATTACTCAAAGCCCAGTTTACTGCATTTGGAAATAAATATAATTTCAGCAAAATTTTAAAATCAAACGATGTTCGTTCAGCATTCAACCAAAATGTGCCCGTTTACGATTATAACAAGATGCTTGACGAATTTTGGCAACGAACAAAAAATGGCGAAGCTAATATTTCATGGCCAGGAAAAGTTAAATATTTTGGATTAACCTCAGGAACTTCAGATGCTGCGAGTAAGACTGTTCCTATTACTTCAGATATGATTAAAGCTATTCGTCGAACAAGCTTGTCACAACTTGAAACACTTTCTCTTTTCGATTTACCAGCATCATTCTACGAAAAAAGCGTATTAATGCTTGGAGGCTCAACCGATTTAATTAAAGTAGAGAATCGATACGAAGGTGATTTAAGTGGAATTTTAACTAAAAATATTCCAAAATGGTTCTCTCGATTCTATAAGCCAGGCTATAAAATTTCAAATATTCGAGATTGGGCAACTAAATTAGAACAAATTACGATTAATGCACACAAATGGGACATTGGAATCATTGCAGGTGTTCCTGCATGGGTTCAAATTCTGCTCGAAAAAATTGTAGCCCATTATAATGTTAAAGATATTCATGAAATATGGCCTAATCTTCAATTATTCATACACGGAGGTGTTTCATTTGCTCCTTACAAAAATAGTTTAAGTAAATATTTAGGAAAAGAAATATATTTTTTAGAAACTTATTTGGCATCCGAAGGCTTTTTAGCATTTCGCCACGCCGACGAAAATGCAATGAAACTTGTCTTAAATAATGGTATTTACTTTGAATTTGTTCCATTTAATGGCAAAAATTTTACCGATGAAGGAAATTTAGTCGAAAATCCAGAAATATTGAAACTTGATCAAGTTCAAGAATGCATTGAATATGCTCTATTAATAAGCACATGTTCAGGGGCATGGAGATACTTGATAGGGGATACCATAAAGTTTACTTCGCTAGAACGATACGATATTGTAATAACTGGCAGAACTAAGCACTTTTTAAGTATGTGTGGTGAACACTTATCGGTTGACAATATGAACAAGGCCATTAAAACGATATCCGAAGAAGAAAATATAATCATCAATGAATTTACAGTTGCAGGAATATCTTACGATAATTTATTTGCACATAAGTGGTTTTTAGCCATTGATACAGAAGTAGATAAATTGCTTATAAAAGATAAGCTTGATAAATGTTTAGCAAAACTGAATGACGATTATGGAGTTGAACGAAAAGCTGCTTTAAAAGAAGTAATTGTGGAAGTTGTTCCTACCAAATATTTCTATGAATGGATGAGATTAAAAGGCAAAGAAGGAGCTCAAAATAAATTCCCCCGAGTAATGAAAAAAGACCAGTTCGAAGATTGGGAAAATTTTATATTCAAAAATAAATCCTAACTTTCATGAAAGGTAATTCTACAGTTACCTTTTATTATTTTATCAAATTATCTCACCAATGTAATAAAACCACTTTCCTCAATGGTTTTTCCTGTTTTGGTTGCTGCATGTAACACGTAAAAATACGTGCCAACAGGAACCTCTACTCCTGCAGTAGTTCTACCAGTCCATTGTATATAAGGTGAGGTTTCAGTAAAAATCAATGCTCCCCACCTATTAAAAATCTCAATGCTGTATTCTGAAATACCATTACTTACAACATAGAAAACATCATTTTTTCCATCTCCATTCGGACTAAAAACATTCGGAATTGCAATCCCTTCTTTTATAATAATATTTTTTGCAATGGTGTCTAAACAACCAATTTCATCTTTAATAATCAACTCTATTGGATAAATTCCGGCTTCGTAAAAAGTGTACGTGTAGAAACCAAGCGTATCAGTATAAGATTCTTCCTCAATATTCCAAGTCCACTCAACAACATCTACCGAATCGGTTGATTGATCGGTTAAATGAACCGGTAATCCTCCAAGTATTTCCAACGAATCCATCTCAAAATCTGCATTAATCGTATTGTTTTCACCTAAAGCAATAATAACAGAATCGATAGTGCTACACCCTAATGAATCTGTTATCGTTATAAAATATGTATTAGCAGCAAGATTCAAAATTGAATCGTTGTTAATTCCATTACTCCAGCTATATGAATACGGTGCATAACCTCCGCTCGGTATAGAAATGGCATAACCATTATTAACAGCACACATTGCATCTTTGTGCAATATGGTATCGGCAATTACAATGCTGGTATCTCTCGAAATTAAAACTGAGTCAACAATAAAACATCCCAATGAATCGGTAATTGTAATATGATATAATCCATTATCTAAATTATTAATAGAATTTAGAGTTTCTCCATTGCTCCAAGAGTATGTGTATGTTCCGAATCCATCTGTAGGATTCGATTGTGCATATCCATTATTAGTCAAGCATATCGCATCTTGATAATTAAAACTATTGTTGAATTGAATCCAGTCTGTATCAACCAAAATAGAATCTCGTCCAGGGCATCCGGCGGAATCAGTAGCCGTAATGTAATAAACACCCCCTAAAAGATTAAGTACAATACTATCTGTTTGACCATTTGGCCATAAATACGAATATGGAGTAAGCCCTCCGCTAACACTCAGTATTGTAGCAGACCCATTTTGCATAGCACATGTTGCGTTCGTTGATGATAAGGATAAGGCAAGTGTTGGAAACATTACGTGCAAGGCAGAATCCAACTCTATTTCGTCGGAACAACCTCCGGCATCTTCAATAATTAATACAGGTGAGAATGTTCCTGTATCGGGATAAAAATAATAAACTGTATCGCCAATTGCAGAATTTCCATCATCAAAATCCCATATATTTAAAACGGAATTTTCAGATTGAGCAATAAATTCAATTGTGGGAGAACAGGTCGAAGAATCAATTGAATAAGAAATGGAACCAATTGGTCCATTAATATTAATCAATGAATCCAAAACAATCGTATCGTTACAGCCATAAGTATTTGAAGCAATTAAACTCACTCCGTATATGCCAGAATTAAAATATGAATGTGAAGGTTTATTATTAGAAGTTGCCGGCGGTGTTGTATTATCTCCAAAATTCCACAACCATGAAATAACAGAATCTGGTGTACACAAAGATGTATCGGTAAATGTAACATAAAAAGGCGGACAAGTTGCATTTGTTTCGCTTGCAACAAATCCTGCTTGAACCGAAGCAATTCTAACTTCTTTTGTAAATGTGCTATCGCAACCATTCAAATCGGTTGCAGTTAATGATACATTAAATATAACCGATGTGTCAGAGGTTGTCGAAAAAACATGATTTGGATTCTGTGTAGAAGAAGTATCTCCATCGCCAAAATCCCAAACGTACGTCAGCACATCGCCTACGTATGTTGAAGTCGAATTATTAGTAAATGTAACACTAGTGTTATTACAGATTACATCTGCTGAAGTAAAGCTAGTATAAGGAAAGGTAGCATATATTAAATCGGGTTTTGAAATTGAGTTTGAGCATTGAAAAGTATCTTTAACCGTAAGCGTAACATCATAAACTCCACGTGCTGAATAATTGTGACTTGGATTCGCAGTTGTATCAATCGCACTTCCATCTCCAAAATTCCAAGCCCAAGAAGAAATTTCAGAATCGTATGGTACAGATTGATCAGTAAATTCAGTCAACAAAGAAACACAGCCAGAAATATTTCCATCATCAATAAAACTTGGAGATGGTTTTCGTTTTATTTCAACCAAGGAACTAGTAACTATTGAGTCTGTACATCCCAGAGCGTCGGTTGTATATAATCTCACATCGAAAAATACACTATCGTTATAATTAAAAACATGAATTGGATTTTGTTCTGTAGATATTTGTCCGTCACCAAAATTCCAAAGCCATGAGCTTGAAGAACTGTTCGCATATGTTGTATCGGAAAAATGAATCGTTAGAGGCTCACAGCCGATCGTAGTATCAACCGTAAATCCTACCCGAATATCCGAAATTTTAATAGTCTGCGAAATCGAATCTTCACAACCATAAATGCTGTTTTCAACAAAAAGCCAAACATCATAAAAGTCTCTTTCAATGAATGTATGGGTTGCATGCTGAGTCATAGCTGTATCGCCATCGCCAAACTTCCAAAGCCACGAAGTTGCATAAACAGAAGTATCTCGAAATGAAACAGTATATGGGTTTTCGGCTTCGCAAAAAATTAATTTATCGGCATTGAATCTAGCAATTGGGGGATGAACTAATACATTCGAATCAACAATCAATGTATCATAACAACCATGGAAACCAGCAACAAGCATTGTGTGGTAATATCCTGTATCTAAGTAACTGTGAATTGGATTTTGTAATTGAGATATACTCCCGTTATCAGAAAAAAACAACCAATGCCACTCATCAACTTCAGGATCTGATAAATCTCTAAATTGAACAAAATCACTGTAGCAAATTGTTGTATCCAACGGAGCAAAATTTACTTCCTTATGGTCTCCAACAAGAATAGTATCAACATATTGAACAGTATCGACACAACCATTAATATTTTCGATAATCAAAGTTACTGTAAAGGATCCAGTATCGGGATAAGAATAAAGAGGATTTTGCTCGATAGATGTACCACCATCGCCAAAATTCCAATTCCAATTGGTTATACTTTCGTTTGAAACGGTTAAATCGGTAAAATTTACTGGGAGAGCTTTACATCCTTTATCGATATCGAAATTAAAATCGGCAACCGGTTCAATAATTTTTATCAACGAATTAGCTGTTAACGATGAAAAACATCCGTTTGCATCAGTAGTTGTTAATTTAACAGTATAATTACTTACAAGGTCATAGGTATGTGACGGACTTTCTTCAGTTGATGTTTGCCCATCGCCAAATGTCCATGCCCACTCCACAATGCTATCAGTAGTTGAAGTAAAGTTTACAGTAAACGGAACTTTGCACTCAGAACTATCCGAAGCAAAAAAACTTGTAACCGGTGGAGCAAAAACTGTGATATAATCAACTTTTGTAGTATCTCCGCTGCATGAACTATTGCTCGACGATAAATAAACAGTATAGACGCCAGGATTTGTAAATGTATGCGAAGGGTTTTTACTCGAAGATGTTCCTGCATCACCAAAATTCCAACTCCAACTTGTTGCTTCGAGTGAATTGTCGTAAAAAGTTACCGATAGGGGAGCACAGCCACTTGTTTTGTTTGAAGAAAAACTTGCATAAAACGGTTTAACTTCTATTTGCTTTGATACAGAGTCAATACACCCTGAGCTGCCTTCAATCAATAAGGAAACGGTATAAATTCCGTACTCGTTGTAAGTTTGTTGAGCAAGATTTTCATCAGTAGAAGTTAAGCTATCATTATAAGTCCACAAATAAGACAACACTGTTCCTGAAGATGTATTTGTAAAATTTGTAAGATGAGGAAGCTCACAGCCTATTGGATTTTCGATAGTAAAATCAGCACTCAACTCGTTGTTAATAACCGAAATATAATCAGGTAAATTAAGTTCAACATTACAATCATTTGTATCGTTAATAAAAAATGAAATATTGTAATCACCAGGAGTCTCGTAAGTATATGCTGGATTTTGTGATGATGAATTATCTCCATTTCCAAAATCCCAAAACCAAGAATTAATTGTAGCATTCCCTGCAACAGAAACATCGGTAAAATTAACGGTTAAGGGAAAGCAACCCGAAGTAAGATTCGTTGAAAAATTTACTGTCGGACTTTGATTTACTTCGATAAAATTAGTTTTAACTAAGGTATCATTCGAGCCACTATCATATAAAACAATCAACGTAACGGTATAGTTACCTGGAGAATCATAATAATTTGTTGGATTTTCATCCGTTGATGTAGGACTTCCATCACCAAAATCCCATAAATAAGAGTTTACTTCGCCAGAAGATGTATTTTGAAATTCCACAAATAAATTATCGCAACCAACTGTGTCATTAGCAGTAAAATCTACAGTTTGAGCAAATGAATTCGTGTTAAAAAGCAATAAAAATACGAATGGGGAGTAAAGAAGAAACCGAAATTTTTGTTTTATATTGATAGTATTCATTGATTTATACATTTTTCTCATCATGACAAATATAAAGAGAATCTACAATAATCAATACCAATTAATCTATTTTTTTCTCTTTAAATCCAGCTTTTTTACGATTTTTGAAAAATAATGTTACATTTATCTAAATTTGCAAAAAAATAGGAAGACTATGAACTACAAAAAATATATTCTTGCCGGAATAATTTTACTTATGGTAGGTTACTTGCTTTGGTATTTCAACAACATTATTGCATATGTATTAATTTCGATTGTACTATCATTATTGGGAGCTCCTATTGTTACTTTTATGAGTAAATTTAAAATAGGAAAATTCAAAATACCTAGAGCTATAAGTGCTATGTTAGCTTTGTTTTTGATATGGTTTTCTATTATACTTTTTATAATTATTTTCTTGCCGCTGATAGCTAACGAAGCAAAATCATTATCAGAAATAAATCCCACCGAGATAATCAAAAACATCGACGAACCATTGAATAATTTAGATGCATTTATTTCAAAATATCATTTAATGGGAAATCAAGAAATATTATTAAAAGATTATGCTGCCGAAAAAATTATTTCATTCGCAAGTGTTGCAAAACTATCCAACATCCTCAAAGTATTAATTGGGATATTGGGAAATATATTTGTGGCAATATTTGCTATTTCATTTATTACGTTTTTCTTCTTAAAAGATGATAAATTAGTTACTAACGTAGTATTTACAATAGTTCCCGATAAGTATGACAGAGCAATAAAACATATACTTTTATCAATTAAAAAATTGCTTACAAGATATTTTGTAGGAATTGTGATTGATGTAATTTTAATGATTGTAATGATTACTATTGGATTAACCATAATAGGACTCGATTTTAATCATGCAATTGTTATTGGATTATTTGCCGGAATTTTCAATGTTGTTCCATATGTTGGTCCCATTATTGCAATATTATTCGGTATTACTATGGGTATTGTAACACATTTAAATGTCGATTTTTATCTCGTATTAGTACCATTAATTTCGTATATGCTAATCGTATTTGTGATTGCTCAAATTATCGATGCAGTTTTCATTCAGCCCTATATATTTTCAAATAGTGTAAAAGCTCACCCTCTAGAAATATTTTTAGTAATCATGATTGCAGGAAGCTTTGCCGGAATTATTGGAATGGTATTAGCAATACCCTCATATACGGTGCTAAGAGTTGTTGCAAAAGAGTTTTTCACAAGCTCAGAAGTTGTTCGAAAATTGACTGAAAAAATTTAATCGATTACTCATGATTTTCACCCCAATAAATACATGGTTCGCAGAAGAAATAAATCAGCCTTTATTCATTTGTGGTCCATGCAGTGCCGAAAGCGAAGAACAAGTATTAAAAACAGCTATTGAACTTCAAAAAGAAAAAAAAATAAATGTTTATCGAGCCGGTATTTGGAAACCAAGAACACGTCCTGGTACATTCGAAGGGAAAGGAATAGAAGCACTAACTTGGCTTCAGGAGGTTAAAAGACAAACAAACTTACGAGTTGCCGTTGAAGTTGCTAGTCCATTTCACGTTGAGGCTTGTATTGAGAAAGATGTTGATATTATATGGATAGGTGCACGAACAACTTCAAATCCATTTTCAGTTCAAGAAATAGCCAATTCACTAAAAGGGATAAATATTCCTGTGCTGATAAAAAATCCGATTAATCCCGATTTAGATTTTTGGATTGGGGCAATTGAACGAATTTACGATGCCGGAATAAGAAAAATTGCCGCAGTACATCGAGGTTTTTATCCATTCGAAAAAACATCATTACGAAATATTCCCAAATGGGAAATCCCGATTGAATTAAAAACTCGATTTAATGATTTACCAATGATTTGCGACCCTAGCCATATCTCAGGATCAAGAGAATTTATCGAAGAAATATCACAAAAAGCGTTGGATTTGAATTTCGATGGTTTAATGATTGAATCCCATATTAATCCCGAAAAAGCACTCAGCGATGCAAGTCAGCAACTAAAACCCGATGATGCCATTCAACTAATTAACCGATTAATTGTGCGAAGTATTTCTATTGAAAACGAGGATTTTGCAAATTTACTTTGCCGCTTCAGAGATCAGATAGATTCAATTGATAGCCAATTACTTCAACTATTAAGTCAACGAATGAATGTTGTTCGTGAAATCGGAAAATACAAAAAATATAACAACGTAACCGTATTTCAAATCAGAAGGTGGCAAAAGATAATCGAAACTAGAATGCTTGAAGGAAAAAAAATAGGGCTGTCAGAAAAATTTATCGCACAACTTCTTGAATTAATTCACAAAGAATCAATTCAAGAGCAAGCTGAGATTATGAAAAAGAAAGAAAACTAGCCATCTTAAAATAATCCGATTTGTAATCCAATATATAGTCTTGGCAACTCAGGATAATTAAATGTAAAACTTTCTGATTCGGTTTTAAAAATATCAGACAAACGATACGAAGCGGTTAAAGCATAGCGATTAATTCCTACCCTTGCATTCACGCCATAGGAATAACTTTGAACATAAATTAAACCCGTATTCACAATTTCTTGCTTATGTCCCATCGCTATATTCGGGTCATTGCTTTTATCAACGCTTTGATGTTTTTTGTTAAAAATAAACGTTCCAAAAGCACCGATATCCATATATTTTCCAATCATATTTCCTCTACGTCCAAAATTGAAACGATTATAAAATTCAAACCCTAAGTTATTTATTATTATGTTTTCGTTATCGTGCATTATAGAATCAGGAAGTAGTTTTGATGTGTTTTGTGCCAAATTAAAGCTACTGTTAAGGTAATGAATATCAAAACCAAGTGCATAAAAATTGCATATTTTATACTTGTATTTATACCCCAATTTTAAAATGTTCGATTTTACAGGATTTATTTCCGCTCCCGTTTCTTGTGGAAAAACATTAAAACCAAATTCAAAATATAAATGAGCGAAATTTTTGAGATTAGGTCCTTTTTTACTTTCAAGCGTATCAACATTTACATCTTCTTCCAAAACCACAGCTTGAGATTTTGCGAAAGAAATTATGGTGAAAAATACTACAATTGTTAAAATATATTTAGTCATAACAATACTGAATATTAATGGTTATTGATTATTACTTCTTTAGTATAGCCTCTATAATGGAATCTTAATTTTATATTTTCATTGAAAAGACTTTTATCTAACTCAAACGCATTTGAAGAATAAACCGAAATCACAGCATATTTATCTAAATAGCCTTCGTTATTTTCGATATGATAATATAAATATGACGGAGGGTCGCTTATAAATGCCAAACTGTCGGGGATTATGATTTTCAATAAATTGTTATCCTCAAAAATTTCGAAAGTGGGGATTTTTTCTAACATTGTGGTATTTACAAAATATCCGGCTTGCGGAACACCAAAACCATGTGCATAGTCATAATATGGATATAAATCGCCCGATTTTTGAATTTCGTTAAACAATTCCATATTTGTTAAATCTCTATTTGTTTGCCATGCACAAGCCGCAAAACCTGCAACCAATGGGCTTGAGAACGAAGTTCCATCTGCTTTTGTAATTTGATTTTTACCAGCAACAGCAGCCGTCCCGAAAGCACAAACATTAGGTTTCATTCGTTTATCGGCTGTTGGACCAAACGAACTAAAAGAAATATGATAATCGGAATGAGGGTCGATTCCTCCGATGGAAAGTACACTATCGGCGTCGGCAGGTGTACCGAGGTACTTCCATTTCGAATCAGCTTCGTTTCCATTAGAATTAACCACTAAAATTCCTTTTCGGGCAGCTAAGTTCGCAGCACGAGCAACCAAACTAGTTTTCCCGTCCATATCTTTTACAAAATACCGATGATACGTATATCCCAAGGAACTATTAATAACATCAACCCCATTTTTATCTGCCCACTCAACAGCCGCAAGCCAATTCTTTTCTTCCGAAAATGGCTCTGAATTAATTTCGGTTTTTGCTAATAAAAACTCAGCTCCGGTTGCTAAACCCATTTTTTTTCCATCTAAAATTCCTCCAATGCACGACATAACCATTGTTCCGTGAGCAATTGAATAATAAACAAACTCTTTGTTTTTGGTAAAATCAAAAGTTTTTAAAATTCTATTTTCGTTTCTAATGTGTTCAAATACAGGACTCGTATTTACAGCAGGGAATCCACCATCGAAAATAGCTATTCTTACTCCTTTGCCATCAATATTTTTTTCGCTGAAAAAACTTCCTTGCATTCGCTCAGTTTGCTTAATCAACAATTCTTGAATATCTTCGGTAGTTTCGGTTATGTAATCCGCCGGATAAGTTGAAAACAATACCGATTGAACATCTTTAACAAAACTTAGACGTTTTATTTCTTCAATTTGATTTTCGCTTGCCGAAACAAATACACTATTAAACCATCGGCTTTCGAACTCAACTGTTTCGGTGAGCTCCGATATTTTATGAACGTAGGCTTGGTTAAGCGGAAAATCGGTAGAGTCGTAAAGAGAAACAGATGTTTTTATTCTTCGATCAATTGCTTTTGGGTCAAAATACTCATAGGGATTAAACGTAACATCTTTTTTATCGGTCAAATAAACCCAATATCGATCTTGTGCATTGACAAAATTCGATAGAAACAATAACAAAATCAAACTGTTTTTCATTCCATTAGTTTTAAACAGACAAAATTTTCAAATACTTTTCGGCAAGTGCGGGTTCAATAATTATTTTTGTAATTATATCAAATGCTTTTACAAGATTTTGTTCTGCTTTTTCAGACATTGGGGTTTCAAATTCCCATTCGTAACCTTTAATATGCATTAAATAGGTTTCGGGGGTTTTATTGTACATTTTTTGGCACAAATCTAATACAAATGAAGTTGAAACAGCATGCATCGAAAATTCTATTTTTGAACCAGATGGATTTACTTTTGTGAAAATAATATCTTCAATCGGTTCTTCTGATGCATCAACAAATAAAACCATATCGTAACCCGAAATTGCAGCAGCATCTTCAATATTGAGTTGGTAATTGCTATCTAATTCAACATTATCAATATGTTGGTTTTGAAGCCAAATCTCGAGTTTGTTTATTAATTCGTTTCCGAGAGCATCGTCTTGCCTTCCCGGATTTCCATAACCGTAAACAAGTATTTTCATCTGTTTATTTTTACTAATTTTAAGAAAGCAAAGATAATTTTTTAATACGATAATGATAATTTTTTTAACTGAAGAAATTTCGATTCATTGCAAAATAACTATTTGCATCATCTACAAAAAATACTATTTTATCAACACAATTAGGCTATCTCTAAAAAAAAAATAAGTTTTTACTCATTTTTTTAGGTCGTTTTTATTGAATTCCTTTATTTTGGTTTTTGGAAAATTCAAAATGGAAAGGCTTTTTTTTACGTATTTTTTCTTTTTTATATGTTCTGTCGCTTTTGCTCAACATTCACAAATTTATATATCCGAAATTTTAACAAGCAACGGAAATATAATCAAAGACAGATATAATCAATATGAAGATTTTGTTGAAATATATAACGATGGAAACGAAGCGTTTAATCTGGCAAACTGTTATATCACAAATGATTTAAACAATCTTACAAAATGTAAAATTTCGAATGAAAATATTGGATTAACCAGTATTGGACCTAAATCGTATAAGTTATTTTGGCTCGACAACAACACGAACAGAGGAAGCCTCCATTTATGTTTAAAACTAAGTAGCGAGCCTAAAGATATAGTCATAGTTGCCTCCGACGGAAAAACTATTTTGGATAAAATTTTTTATCCCAAACAAAAACACAATATAAGTTATGGTCGAAAATTCAATAATCTTAACGAATTTGGGTATTTTACAAACGTAACACCGAATGCTGTAAATTATGAAAAATCGTATATCGGTTTTTGCCTATCGCCTATATTTTCTGAAAAAAGTGGGTTTTACAAAAACTCAATAAAAGTTAAACTCGACTACGATAAAAATGCGACAGTTTTTTATACCCTTGATGGAGCTAACCCAACAGAATTAAGTGCAAAGTACATTCAAGAAATCGAAATAAACAAAACTGCTATTTTACGTGTGATTATTAGCTGTCCAGATTACATTTCAACTGAAATTATATCTCAAACATATTTTATTAACGAAAGTTATTCGCTCCCAGTTGCATCAATTACCACAAACGACATTGAAATGTTTACAAGCACCGACCCTAAAAAAAATAGTTACGAAGAACAAAAAATAAATATCGAATATTTCGATAGAGAAAAAATGAATATTTTTTCTACAAATGCAGGAGTTTCGCTTGTTGGAAAGGCTATTCGGAATTATCCTCAAAAATCAATGTCGGTTCGATTACGTTCAACTTATGGTATAGAGCTAGTCAAGCATAAATTATTCGACGACAAAGAACAGAGTAAATATTACTCATTTTTACTTCGAAACTCTGGAAACGATAATGCAAAAACCATGTTTAAAGATGCTATGATGCACCGATTAATAAACGGAGTTACGAACATCGACTGCCAAGGATATACTCCTGTAATTGTTTATATCAATGGTCAATATTGGGGAATACATAATTTACGTGAAAAAATAAGCAAATTTTATATTGGGTCAAATTATCCAAATGTCGATATGAATAAAATTGATTTGATGGAATGGAATAGTAGCCCTATACAAGGCGACGATGTTCATTATAAAGATATGATAAAATTTATTGCCGAAAACGATATGAAGTTAAAACAAAATTACGATTCGGTATTAAAACTTATAGATATTGAAAATTTTGTTGATTATCAGATTGCTGAAATATTTTATGCAAATACCGATTGGCCAATGGCAAATATGAAATTTTGGCGACCACACACATCAACTGGAAAATGGCGATGGATTCTTTTCGACACCGACTTAGCCTTCGATAGAGATAAGCAGCGTTGTGCAGGACATCATAATTCCTTAGACTATGCCTTGGGAATTAACAACTGTCATTTACCACATTTAACAAAATCTTTACAATCGTCAACAATTATTCTGCAAAAATTAATTGAGAATGAAGATTTTAAAAATTATTTCATCTTGCGATTTTCCGACTTAATGAATACTGTTTTCACATCACAACGAATGGTTAAAACGATAAATGACATTAAATCGAATCTTGAGCCTGAAATCGACAAACATATTGCTCGCTGGAGCGACAAAAGAGGAATAAAAAGTCGTCAAACATGGGAGGCAAATATTAATAGCCTAATACGTTTCGCAAACGAACGCCCCGACACAATGCGATATTTTATCAATGGTAAATTTAATATTGGAGGAAGTGTTGACTTTCATTTAGATATTTCGCAGGAAAATGTAGGTAAAATTAACGTAAATACAATTACAATAGACTCATTCCCGTTCGTCGGCAAATATTTTGCAAGACTTCCGATTACAATTGAAGCAATCGAAAATGAAGGTCATAATTTTGTAAAATGGTCAGATGGGAAAAAAGAAGCGAAACGAATTGTTGATGTTTCTGAAATTCGAGAATTAACAGCTATTTTTAAGTAGTTTATGATAATTCATTGTCCTAACGGATAATTAATTTTTTGGTCGTACGATTATTTTTTTCGTCCACAAAATGCATAAAATATGTTCCTGCGTGAATCTTACTCACATCAATACCGAAATAATTTTTATTGTTGTTTACAATTAAATCTTTACATATCAATTTTTGTCCAAGTACCGAATACAATTCAAAACGAACATCATTCTTAGAAATATTATCGGTAGAAATATAAAGCTTCAATTCATTATTGCATGGATTAATATATTGAATGTTTAAACCCGAGTTTGACAACAAATCATCGACACCTGTAGTGGTATTTACTTTTAATTTCAGCGTTACAGGTAAATGATCTGAATTATTGTAAAGTGCATTTAGTACATCGCTTGGAACCGACGAATTTGTCGGAGAACTACTTAATGCACTATTGTAATGCAGTCCGTCTTGCCCAACTGCTTTGTACGAATCAACAACATAAGCAAACTTGTTTGTATTATGCATAATGCTATTTGAAGCCAAAATAAAATCGAATCTATCGTCTAATCCTCCTGTCGAAGCACAATCATTATCAGCCGTGTGAGTCGATTGAGTATGAATTGATGCATATGAAGAATTACTACTCCAACTTCCTGCTTGGTCAACAGGGTCGTTCATTTTAATATCAGGATTTGAATGATTAATCATATTTTGATATGCAACTTCTGATGAAGTGTAAAGGTTAAAATCACCCATAACTAATATGTTATTGTATGAATTTAGATTATCAAGATACGACATAATTTTTCCAGTCATTTCGGCACGCTCAACATCTTCGTTGTCGTAATTTCCTGCTTTTAAGTGGGCAACAATGCAATATAAGTATATAGGATTATTATCTACATCATTTTCGAAATATTTTAATTTGTAAACATTTATATCTCGCAAATCGTCTAAAATAACATCTTGCAATGCGATTGAAAATTTATCAGAATTGTAATACAGTTGATTCACAAGCTCCGAACCTGCATAATTTGTCATTGTTGCTTTTTGAAACGTAGTTAAGCCATTTGTATTTAAACAATTATCGACAATTCGCTGATGATCGCTCGAATTTGCACTAATTTCATTTACCGTAAATATATCAGGCTTTACATAATGAAAAATTGTTTCTATGTAAGCATCTTTATCGTCGATATTATTATTTGTTTCATTACAAGTAATATAATTGTCAGATGTATAACCGAGTAGATTATATTGCATCACAGTTATCGTATCTTGTCCAAAAACTACACTGGCTAGAAAAAAAAGCACGGAAAACGAAATAAAATAAGGTGAAAATCTCATATATTAAATTTTTGATAAAGATAAGGGATTTAAAATGATTTTATCGATATATCGAAATCAATAATAAATGTAAATTATGTGGAAAATAATCAATATATATAAAATATTGATACCAATTACGATTCAATGTAACCGACACAATTTAAAAATAAGATACCCGCTTTTGCGGGTATGTGGTAATTTTTTGAGGCACATTCCCTTGTAAAAGGGAATCTAAAAAATCACATATGTGTCATTTGGAAATAGAATTGGTATTAAAAAAGAAGCCATGCAATTTGATGAAAATCACGAATCGATGTTTGCAAACATCCGCTATATGCAAAATGCCTGTTGCATTTGCACACAAACATTCAGCACATAGCTGAAAATATTGATAAAAATCCTCAAAAATTTTACAATTTGACGAAATTAGTATAAATTGCGTCACTAAAATGACGGAATTATGAATTATTTAAAAAGAATTATTACCGAAAATATAATAAAAAAACTACATCCTAATAAAGTTGTAATTGTTTTTGGTGCAAGACGAGTAGGTAAAACAGTACTTGTAAAAGAGATTTTAGAACGAATAAATGAACCTGTCATTTATTTAAATGGGGAAGATATTAATGTCCACGATAAACTTGCAAATAGGACAGTAGAAAACTATAAACAACTGATTGGTTCGTATCAATTTTTGTACATTGATGAGGCTCAAAAAATTCCAGATATTGGGTTAAAATTAAAATTAATGGTTGATGAAATCAAAGGCTTGAAAATTATTATTTCAGGTTCGTCATCATTTGATATTTTGAAAGATGCAGGAGAACCCTTAACAGGGAGAAAACATACTTTCAATTTATATGCTTTAGCTGAAAGTGAATATAATCAAATTGAAAATAGTATCTCTAAAATTGATAAACTTAGAGAACGCTTGATATATGGTAATTATCCAGAATTACTACATTTACCAGACCATGCTGATAAAATTGATTATTTGAATGAAATGGTTAGTTCATATTTATTAAAAGATATTCTGGTTTATGAAAATATTAAAAACTCTCAAAAGATATTTAATCTTCTACGTTTGATTGCGTTTCAGATTGGTGGTGAAGTTTCATTACAAGAGCTAGGGAAACAACTTGGAATTAGTAAAAATACTGTAGAGAAGTATCTTGATTTACTAAGTAAAGTATTTATTTTACACAAAGTCGAAGGCTTTAGTCGTAATTTAAGAAAAGAAATTACCAAAAATTCAAGGTGGTACTTTTTAGATAACGGAATAAGAAATGCAATCATAGCTAATTTTAATCCTATTGAATCAAGAAACGATATTGGACAATTATGGGAAAATTACATGATTAGCGAAAGAATAAAATACCAAGAATATAACAGAATTTCATCAAATAATTATTTCTGGAGAACCTATGATCAACAAGAAATAGATTGGGTTGAAGAAAGAAACGGTTCTTTATACGGATATGAATTTAAATGGAAAGAAAGCAACATTAAAATTCCACCACAATGGAAAAATGCATATCCCGATTCTTCTTTTGAAGTTATAAACAATACAAACTTCGAGAAATGGATTAAATGAAAATAGTAAGGCTAATAAATAGGAGTTAATGCGGTTAGTTCTGTCTGTCTCTTTTTCGGAAACCAAGCATGAACTAACGAATGAACGAAATTCATACTACAAATTTTTTTATACCAATTGCCAATAGTATAAAGATTAGAAATAAGCCTCTAACTTTGTTTAGCAGTAAATAAGCCTAAAATAGCAATCAATTAAATATCAGTCAGTTATACTTGAGTTAGATAGATTACGATTCAATGTGACCGACACAATTTAAAAATAAGATACCCGCTTTTGCGGGTATGTGGTAATTTTTTGAGGCACATTCCCTTGAAAAAGGGAATCTAAAAAATCACATATGTGTCATATGAAAATAGAAATGGTATTAATAAAGAAGCCATACAATGTGATAAAAATCACGAATCGATGTTTGCAAACATCCGCTATATGCAAAATGCCTGCTGCATTTGCTAAACAGGCATTCAACACATAGTCGACTTTTTAACTTAAATGTGTTGATAAACAATTTGTTTCTGTGGCAAATCCAATATCCATGTAAATTAACTTTGTATAAAGCTAATTTTATAATCCAAGTTTATGTATTACAAGTTCTTTTTGAGTTTCGTTGTTTTATTTATTCAAATTGCGATTGCAAAATCGAATGTTCAAAATTTGCAAAAAGATAAGATTACCGATCCTCCATTTTTGGTTTCTGCTGATACTGCTTGGGTCGATTCGGTTTTTAAAACCATGTCGGCAGATGAACGAATTTCTCAACTTTTGATGGTCGCAGCTTATTCTAACAAAGATACCGAACACGTTGCATATATCGAAGAACTTATAAACCAATACAAAATTGGAGGGTTAATTTTCATGCAGGGAGGTCCTGTGCGGCAGGCAAATTTAACGAATCGATATCAACACATTTCAAAAGTTCCCTTAATGATTGCAATAGATGGCGAATGGGGTGTTTCAATGAGATTGGATAGTACGCCAAAGTTTCCTCGACAAATGATGTTGGGTGCAATTCAAGATAATAGATTGATTTACGAATTAGGTCGTGAAATTGCGTTAGAATGTAACGAACTAGGAATTCATGTAAATTTTGGACCTGTTGTCGATGTTAATAATAATCCTCTAAATCCGGTTATAAATAGCCGTTCGTTTGGCGAAAATAAAGTAAATGTTGCGTTAAAAGGCTACAATTACATGGCCGGAATGCAAGATAATAATGTTCTTGCTACGGCAAAGCATTTTCCGGGACATGGAGACACCAATTCCGATTCGCACAAAACATTACCTATCATAGCTCAATCATACGAAAGGCTTGATAGTATTGAATTATATCCATTCAAAGAATTAATTCAAAGAGGAGTTGGGTCGATTATGGTTGCACATTTATATGTTCCTGCTCTTGATTCAACTGCAAATAGGGCATCAACACTTTCGCGAAAAATTGTAACCGAATTGTTGCAAGATAGTTTGAAATTTAAAGGTTTAATTTTTACCGATGCTTTAAATATGAAAGGCGTTAGTGATTTTTATAAACCGGGTGAAGTCGATGTTTTAGCATTACTTGCGGGAAACGATGTTTTACTTTTTTCGGGAAATATTCCAAAGGCAATTGAAGAAATCAAAAAAGCAATCGAAAACGGACAAATATCTCAGTCGGTAATCGACCAAAAATGCAAAAAAATATTAATGGCTAAATCATGGATGGGAGTTCATTCTGTTGATTCGGTTGATACCGAAAATTTAGTTGCTCGGCTCAATACGCCACATTCAAATTATATTAACAGACTATTGGTCGAAAAATCGCTTACATTAGTTAAAAACGAAGATAATATTATTCCGATAAAAAATTTAGAAACAAAAAAAATCGCTTGCCTTGCAATTGGTGATAGAGAAATTAATACTTTTCAAAAAACATTGGATTTATATGCAAACATCGATTTTTATAACATAAGTTATTCGGCACCAATATCTCAGTATAACGAATTACTTGCAAAATTATCGGCATATAATACGGTTATTGCAGGCATTCATAATACAAATCAAACTCCTTCACGCAAATTTGGAATTTCAATAGAATCGATAAATTTTATTGATAGTTTATCTAAATCTACAAATCTGATTTTAGACGTTTTTGCGAATGCGTATAGTCTCGATTTTTTCAAGAAATCGAAAAATATCAAAGCAATTATAATGTCGTATGAAGATACGAATAATGCTCAGGATTTATCGGCTCAATTAATTTTTGGTGGCATTCCTGCACTTGGGAAACTACCTATTTCGGCTTCCAACGAATTTCAAGAAGGAACAGGCATTAATACCGATAAAATTAGGTTGAAATATTCAATCCCCGAAGAACTCAGTATAAATTCAGCCATTCTTGATAAAATTGATTCTATTGCCATACATGGAATTCAAGAACATGCGTTTCCGGGTTGTCAGATTTTAGCAGCAAAAGATGGAGTGGTTTTTTACAACAAATCGTTTGGATATCACATTTATGACGATAAAAAACATCCCGTTACAAACAGCGATATTTACGATTTAGCTTCCTTAACAAAGGTTGTATCAACTACAGCATCGCTGATGAAATTATACGAAAACGGAACATTTAATTTAGACGAAAAAATGTCGTGCTACTTACCATACCTCGATTCTACAAATAAAAGCGATATGTTAATTAAAGACGCACTTACTCACCAAGCTAAATTAACTCCTTGGATTCCATTTTGGTGGAAATCGACCATTAAACGCAAACAACTTCGTAAGGATGTTTACAGTACTCAATATTCTTCAAAATTTCCAATTCAAGTAGCAGATAGCATGTTTATAACAAAAGAGTATCGCGATACAATGTACAAACAAATTTGTGAATCGGAACTTTTAGAAAAAAAAGAATATAAGTATTCCGATATCGGATTTTATTTATTTCACGAAATAGTAGAAAAGCAAACAGGAAAAAAACTTGATGCATTTGTGAACGAAAACTTTTATGCTTCGTTGGGTGCAAAAACCTTGGGTTATAAACCATTAGCTCGTTTTAGTAAAGATAGAATTGTGCCAACTCAAAACGATGTTTTTTTTCGACATCAACTCATCGATGGATATGTTCATGATCCGGGAGCTGCAATGATTGGTGGTGTTGCAGGGCATGCTGGTTTATTTTCAAATGCAAACGATTTGGCTAAAATGATGCAAATGTTTTTGCAGTACGGAAATTACGGTGGTGAACAATATTTCAAAAAAAGCACGGTTGAATTATTTACCACAAGTCCTTTTATTGATCAGGACAATAGAAGAGCTTTGGGTTTTGATAAACCTGTAATCGACCGTACCGGCGGAGGTCAAACATGTTCAAGCGTTTCGGACAAAAGTTACGGACATACAGGATTTACAGGAACTATCACATGGGTTGACCCAGAAGAAAACATTTTATACATATTTTTATCGAATAGAATCTATCCTGACGAAGAAAATAAGGCAATTATCAAACTTAACATCAGAACTAAAATTCAGCAGATTATTTACGATGCAATAAAAGATAGCAAAAAAAATATTCTATCCCAAAGCAACATCTAGTGTCATCATAACCGAAAAACCCAACATGGCTCCAATGGTTGCGATATCGGTATTTTTTTCTTGTTGCGATTCAGGAATAAGTTCTTCAACAACAACATAAATCATGGCTCCTGCTGCAAAAGACAACGCATAAGGTAACAATCCTGTCATGCTTGTAACTGCGACAGCTCCAATAACTCCAGCAACTATTTCTACTAAACCAGACATTTGTCCATACCAAAAACTTTTAAATCTCGACAATCCTTCGCGACGCAAAGGAACTGACACGGCAAGACCTTCAGGAAAATTCTGTATTCCAATACCGATTGCCAAAGCAATAGCTCCTGCTAATGAAGCCGAAGGTAAATCGGCTCCCACAGCTCCAAAGGCAACTCCAACGGCAAGACCTTCGGGAATATTATGAAGCGTAATTGCCAAAACTAATAAAATGCTTCGTTGCCAATTTGTTTTAATTCCTTCGGCTTCGCTTGTCGGTAAACCTAAGTGAAGATGCGGCAATATTTTATCAATTATCCACAAAAAAAGACCACCTGATAAAAAGCCAACTAAGGCGGGAATCCAGCCTTGCTTCCCTGCATTCTCGGTCATTTCAATTGCCGGTGCAAGCAATGACCAAAAACTCGCAGCAATCATTACTCCGGCTGCAAAACCTAGCATGCCGTCTAAAAATTTTCGATTAATTTGTTTGAAAGAAAAAACCACTCCTGCACCAAGTGCTGTCATAAACCAAGTAAATGTAGTTGCCAGTAAAGCTTGACCAATAGGGCTAAGTTCGAAAAACCATGCCGGGAGAAATTGTTCCATTTTATTCGATATTATAAACTTCCAATATTAACTATTTTAGGACTTTTAATCAAAGAACTTGCATCGGGCAATAAAATTGAAATAGGAGCGGCTATTCCCTCCGATTCACTTATTTTATCAATCCAAATTTTGTAAACTTTTCCTGAAATTGCACTTTCGCCAAACCCTTGAGTACTCGATGCACTAAGATTGACCCTCGAAATATTAGCCGGATTTTTGTAAAAATGGATATTGTCGAAATCTTTTTTTAAAGAGTAAGGTTTAACACTGCTTCGCAAACTTTTTCCATCAGGTGAAACTAAAGTTCCGCCGGCTATTTCGATAAATTTTTCGGCACAAACATCAAGATTTTCGCTATGTAAAATCTCAACATATTTATCTAAGATAGTTTTAACTTCTGGAGGTAATTCGCCAACTTTAATATCGTTGATTGACGATTGTGCAAAAACAAAAAACGAAGAAATTACAAATGTGATAGCAAGTAGTGTTTTCATCTGATTTTTTATTAATGTCAAAAAATATTATTGTAAATTTACTGAATTAAAGTGTACGCTTAATATATTTTTATGAACAAATATTATACAATTTTTGTTTTATGTTTATTTCTTAATGCTTGTTACATAGCAAAACCTTTAAACGATTCGATAACATTTTCGTATAATCAAGATTTTGAAATTATTTTTGAGCAAACCGCAGAATCGAAATATCTAAATTCAGAACAAAAAGACATTTATAAAAATGAATATGTACAAAAATTGATTTCAGAACTTGATTATTACAATATAAAATTAAATAATTCAGCAAATTCAAAATCTGATATTGATTTGGTTATTAATGAATTTAAGATGAGCGAAACTTCAAGCCAGGAAACTATAAACGACGAAAAATCGGAATACAATGCTTATACTTTTACATTAAACGATTGCGATATTGACGTTGAATACACATTAATGAAAAATGGCATTGAGATTGGTAAATACAGCAATTGGGTTGATAAAGAAGAGAAAATATCGAACAATAGAAATATTGGCGATTACATGTTTGGAACGAATAAAGACAATTTGACATATCGTTTTAAATCGTTAGATGACGATATTTTTGTAACTTTGACCAAAAAGTTGGCTAATAGAACTGCTGCCAAGATTACCAAAAAGATTAAAAATAAATTATAAATACTTGAATTTGAAAAATATACAATTTGTAGCAAAAACATTTTATGGCTTAGAAGAAGTTTTGGCTTCGGAGCTTAGAGAAATTAGCGAATCGGTTGAAATCCAAAACCGTGCTGTGCTTTTTACTGGGAATTTAGAAACACTTTACAGGGCAAATATTGCTTTGCGGACAGCTTTAACGGTTTTAATGCCGATTGATAATTTCAAGGTAATAAATGAAGACGATTTGTATCAAAAAATTAAACGAATCGATTGGATTAAAATTTTTGATGTAAATCATACTTTTTCGGTCGATAGCGTAGTATATTCTAAAACATTTACGCATTCAAAGTTTATTGCTTTAAAAACCAAAGATGCAATTGTTGATTTGTTTAGAGAAAAACTTGGAAAACGTCCCGACGTAAATGTCGAAAATCCTGATATTAAAATTCATATTCACATTTCTGAAAATCATTGTTCGGTTTTATTAGATAGTTCGGGGATTTCCTTACACAAACGTGGCTATAGAACCGAAACACTCGATGCTCCTTTAAACGAAGTGTTGGCTGCTGGTATGGTTTATTTATCGGGTTGGGACAAAAAAGAAACCTTTATTGACCCAATGTGCGGTTCAGGAACAATCCCGATAGAAGCGGCTATGATTGCGGCTAATATCCCGCCAAATATCGACAGACGTTATTTTTGCTTTCAAAAATGGAAAGACTACGACGAATCGTTGTTTGAAGCAATTAAGACCGAATACATTTCCAACATAAAACCGCTTGAAGCAAAAATCTATGCAAGCGATAACGATCCTTTGGCAACCCGACTAGCCAAAAACAATTTATCGAGAGTTTATAATAGCGAAAAGTTAGAAATTATATTAAGAACAAAATCTTTTATTGAGCTTGAAATCCCATACGAAAACGGGATATTGATTATGAATCCTCCATTTGGCGAAAGATTAAAACAAGAAAATATTTCTGATTTTTATAATCAGATAGGTACAAAACTTAAGCATGATTGTGCCGGATATAAAGCATGGATTCTTTCTGCAAATTTCGAAGCCTTGAAATGTATTGGCTTAAAACCATCGAAGAAAAAAGTATTGTACAATGGAGCCTTGGAATGTAAATTTCAGCAATACGAACTTTTTAAAGGCAAACGAAAAGATAATTTGGAGGGAGTTAGAAACTAGCAAAATGAGTTTAGATTTTCGTATCATTAAAACCATTCATGCAATTATTTCTAAAAGTAAAATGATATAGTTTTAGAATCATCATGGAAATTAAAAGCCCAACAGCGAAAAATATAGATGAATACATCGCAAGTTTTCCGGCAAATATTCAACTAATTTTAGAAGCATTACGAGCAACGATTCTCAAAGCTGCTCCCAATGCTCAGGAAGCAATTAGTTATCAAATGCCAACTTTTAAGTTGAATGGAAATTTGGTGCATTTTGCAGCATACAAAAATCATATCGGATTTTATCCTACTCCGTCGGGAATAGAATTTTTTAAGCAAGAACTATCCGCATATAAAGGAGCTAAAGGTTCGGTGCAGTTTCCTATTGATAAACCACTGCCATTAGGTCTTATTGCTCAAATTGTAAAATTTAGAGCAACAGAAAATTTGATAAAAGTATCTGCAAAACCGAAAAAATACTGATTATTTTTCTTGTTTAAATAATTTTGCATTTCGAGCAAAAAACAAGCTTACAGCTAATGCAATCAGCGATGTAGATGCAATTAGGAAAGCTCCAGATAAAGAAAATTTCGCTATAGCAGGTTGTATAATTATGGGTGAAAAAAACATTCCGATAAATGAAGCCGAGGAAATTCTTCCTACAATTCTACCCCTGATTTGCGGAGGTGTAATTTCCATTGCCCATAGATTGCTAGAAGGCATCAAAAAACCTGTGCCGAAACCGCTCACTATTAGACCAATAATAAATTGGTAGTATTCTGCTGACTGTGAAATTATAAAATACCCAATTCCCATAAATGTAAAGGCAGTTGCATAAATTAATTGAAATGGAAGTATTTTACGAATTCTTCGAAAATTTATCGAAACTACAGAAGATGCAAGCGTAGAGGCACTAATTGCAATCCCTGTAAGCGAATTAGTTACTCCGATATTTTTCAAAAAATAAGGTATTTGTACTGGAATCATATAGAAAAAAACAATACCTGTAAAAGCCAGTAATCCAATGAAAAAGACTAATATTCGTGAATATTCAACTTTTACTTTCGGTGAGTTATGCTGATTTGAAAAACTTTCACGCTGAGGTTCGTAAAGAAAAAACGAAGCTAAAATCAACATTAAAATCGAAAAAAGATACAATAAAAAAGGCATTTGCCATTGAATATCAGCTAGAAAACCAGCAACAGAAATAAAAGTAACGCCACCCAACGACATAAATGCTCCCTGATATCCCATAAAATTGTATCGCTCGCTACCCTGATAATAATCTCCAATTAGAGCAACAGTGCATGTCATAACTCCTGCAACACCTATTCCAAGAAATGCTCGTCCAACGAGAATCAAATATAGATTGCTGAGATAAAAACCAGATGTTCCGCCTAAAGCGTAAAGTACATATGCTCCAAGTAATATTTTTTTTCGTCCGAATTTATCAATCAACCAGCCATTTATGGGCGAAAAAATTGCAATAAACAATGCTGGTAAAGTAATAATTAAGCGAGTCAGAATTTCGGCGTTTGGAACGTCGGCAAAATGTTGACTCATTTGAGGCAAGGAAGGTGCGACAACAGCTCCTGCCATCATGGTCATTAAACTAGATAAAAGTAGAGTGAGTTTTGTAAGTTTTCTTTTTTTCATTTTTCTTAATTGAAAGGAAAGGCTTTAACTAAATGTGAGCCAAGCATTATGATAACAATAATCGGAATTATCCAATAAATAGCTGCAATTAAAATTGATTTAATTACAAGCCTTAAATTCAACAATTTACTCTTCAATAATTTTAATAATCCTAATCCAAAAATTATCAGAAAAAAGATGGCAGTGAAAAAACCGGGTGAAAGTTGAAGGTCAAGAATACTAAATAAAATATGCTCCATGCTATTCATAAAGCCCCATATTAAAATTCCGAATCCAATAAATAGATTGTTTGATTTATTTATTAAAAATAGTATTAAGCCAATAAGGAGTACGATAAAGAAAAATGAATTATTTATCAGCCAATGCTCATAACTTAGTGGTTTTGGTAAATTATAATGTTCAAACATCCAAAACGGAAAATTGAAATATGCTTCTTCAAATAAATGAAAAGGAACATATAAAACAATCAACAAAATAGGGAATATTTTAAAAGGTATATTTTTAAAATGCTGCAAGGTATTCATTCTGCAAAGTTCAAATTTATTTTAAATATTTTCAATTTAATTAAGAGCTTGTAAAAAATATTTAATAAATCACATTAAAAAATAATCCACAATAGCAAAAATAAATAATATGAAATGGAATAGATTTGTAATCTGTATGAATCAATGTGATAACAACATGCATTTACAAAATTTAAGCAGCCTCTCATTCGCTTATTTCCACAATACTCTAATTTCAAAAAAAAATTGTAATTTTAACACATGAATATTTCAATTCCATTAGCCGAACGTCTGCGTCCTAAAACTTTTGACGATTATATTGGGCAAAAGCATTTGATTGGGCAAAAAGGGATTCTTCGAAAAATTGTGGATTCTAAAAATATTCCATCTATTATTTTATGGGGACCTCCGGGAGTAGGTAAAACTACATTGGCTCATTTAATATCGCTTCATCTAAATCGCCCTTTCTACACGCTAAGTGCAATAAATTCAGGAGTAAAAGATGTGCGAGATGTTTTTGAAAAAGCTAAAAATCAAAAATTTTTCGACACGCCACCACCAATTCTTTTCATTGATGAAATTCATCGATTTAGCAAATCGCAACAAGATTCTTTGTTAGGAGCCGTTGAACAAGGAATTGTTACCTTGATTGGAGCTACAACCGAAAATCCTTCATTTGAAGTAATTTCGCCCTTGCTGTCTCGCTGTCAAATATACACGTTGAAACATCTCGAAAAAGAAGAATTAAATGATTTGTTAAAACAAGCAATTGGTAAAGATTTTCATCTTAAAACCTTGAACATTAAGCTCGAAGAAACCGATGCAATGCTTCGATATTCTGGCGGAGATGCTCGCAAATTATTAAATATTCTCGAATTAATTGTTAGTTCAGAAGAGTCGAACGACATTATAATTACAAACGAAAAAGTTGTTGAAAAAATTCAAGAAAACATTGCAACGTACGATAAAAACGGCGAAAATCACTACGACATTATTTCCGCTTTTATAAAATCAATTCGAGGGAGCGACCCAAATGCTGCTGTTTATTGGTTGGCAAGAATGATTGAGGGCGGAGAAGATGTGAAATTTATTGCTCGCCGTCTTGTAATTTTAGCTTCCGAAGATATTGGTTTGGCTAATCCAAATGCCTTGTTGCTGGCTACAAATTGTTTTCAAGCTGTAAATATGATTGGTTACCCCGAATCGAGAATAATTCTTTCGCAAACGGCTATTTATTTGGCAACTTCGCCAAAAAGTAATTCGGCATATCAAGCCATAAACGATGCTCAAAAACTAGTTAAAGAAACGGGGGATTTACCTGTTCCATTGAATATTAGAAATGCTCCAACCAAACTTATGAAAGATTTGGGTTATGGAAAAGGCTACAAATATGCTCACAGTTACGAGAATAATTTTGTTGAAGAAGAGTTTTTGCCCGAACAAATCAGAACGAAAATTATTTATAATCCTCAAAATAACAGCAAAGAGAAAGAAATTCGAGAAAAACTTTCAAAATTTTGGAAGGATAAATACGACTATTGAGAATCTTAATATGTTTCTGTAACCTACTCGTAAACACTCCCATGTAATTCGTAAAATTTAATTGAACAACAAGCTCGAATTAATTGTATAATAAATATTTAATTTATATTTTAGTCAAATATTTTTACCAAAAAAAACGATTATTATGCACAAACAAAACTTGAAATTTATTTTGCTCACGCTAGCATTTTTATTCCCTTTTGTTTTATTTGCAACAAACGATAATGTTGAGGTTGGACTGGAAAAAGCTCATGATAATGTAAAATATGCTTATTGGGCATTAATGCTGGGCGGTTTAAGTGCGATATCTTTACCTTTGGGTTCGATATTGGGACTAATTTGGAAACCGAGTCCTAAAGTTACGGCTATTTTTACAGCCTTTGGTGGCGGAGCCTTACTTGCAGCTTTGAGCATCGAATTAATTGCTCCTACAGTTCAAATGGTTGTTGAAGAAGGAAATATGGAAGGAGTTACCCCACAAAATCATCATGCTCTTTATAATATGATTTCTTTGATTATTGGGTGCGTTGTTGGCGGAGTATTTTTTTATATTCTTAATGAAATGCTTAACTCTAAAGGTGGTTATCTTCGAAAAGTATCAACCACCATTACTCATATTAATTATATCCGATTCGTACAATTTAAAAAAATGTTGAAAAAGCTTTCGCGAATTGAATTTTTCAGACAAATTCCGAAGGAACATATTAATATGTTGATTCATTATATTAAGATAGTAAATTTTAAGCATGGCGAAATTATTTTTAACGATGGCGAAATTGCTGGAGGAATGTATATTCTCGAACATGGTGAAATAGAACTAACTAAAAACGGGAAAGTTTTAAAAGTAATAAAACCTGGAGATATAATAGGTGAAATATCAATGTTAGAATATATTTCAAGCAATGTTACAGCGATTGCAAAAACGAATGTTCGTGCATTCGAATTATTGAACGACGACTTCGACAAAATTAGAAGCCAAGTTCCCGAACTTGAAAAATTAGTTAAGGAATACGCAAATAAAGAAATGGATGAAATTTCACACTTTATCGAAGGACACGAAACCGAAGATTCAAAATCGTGGTCAAATCATGCAATTGATGAATTGCATCACTCCAATAAAATGCCGACACAACAAGAGATTGATAAAACCGTAAAAGAAAATAATTCTGCTCCAATGGCAATCTGGCTTGGCATTTTCCTTGATGGTATTCCCGAAAGTTTTGTAATAGGAGCAGGATTTTTAATTATTTTAATGACAAAATTAGTTAGTGTCGATCCATCGCTTACCGAAGTTATTCCATATACGCTTATTGCAGGCTTGTTTCTTTCAAATTTTCCTGAGGCAATGTCGAGCAGCATTGGAATGAAAAAAATGGGTTGGAAAACATTCAAAATATTAATGCTTTGGATTTCATTAATGGTTATGACAGCTGTTGGTGCAGTTTTTGGATTTTATTTCAGTACATCAATTCCCGAAACGCTTATGATTGGAGTTGAGGGATTAGCTGCTGGTGCAATGCTAACTATGATTGCTCAAACAATGATTCCGGAAGCCGTTCATATTGGCGGACAAAAAGTAGTTGGACTTGCTACTTTAGCTGGATATTTATCTGCTGTAGCATTTAAAATTTTTGAGTAAAATTGATATTGCGTCCATTGCTAATTGAACAATGTGTTTTTGGGTAAAGTTGACGGAAATTTCAATTATGGTTGAAATTCATTCCAATAAATCAAAAAGGATTGGGTTAAATTTTATTTCCCGAAGATAACGATTGATTTGATTCTTAATTCTTTTCCCTTTATGATATTAGAATACAAATGATTACACTTCGGACATGGAGAGTACAAATCGAAAGTTTCAAATTCCGTTTGGCACATTTCACAAACTGCAATAGCTTTAATTTCTTCGATATCGATTTTTGCATTTGAAAGACATGTGTTTTTTATAACTTCTTCCATTGCAAATTCAAGAGCTTCGACAACTATTCCCGACATAGTTCCAATTTCAAGAATGAGTTTATTAACTGAAGTAGCATTTTGTTTTTTAGCTTCTTCTTCAACAATTTCAACAATGCTTTGTGCAATTGATAATTCGTGCATTTTAAGACTTCCTTTTGTTTGTAAATCGTTTATTACTGAATCGTTTTTTTCGTTCTTCGGTAACTTGCCATCTTGGCCCTTCGCCAATTTCTATAGGTAACTTAGGTTTGTAAACTTCAGCTTCGATTAATTTTTCAATACGTTGAAACTTTTGCATGTCTTTCTCATTTATAAAAGTCAATGCAACTCCTGTAGTTTCCGCTCTGGCTGTTCGTCCTATTCTGTGAACGTAATCTTCAGCATCATCGGGGACATCAAAATTTATAACAAGATTAATATCTTTTATGTCTATTCCACGACTTAGAACATCGGTTGCAACCAATACTCTAGTTTGGCGTGAGCGAAATCGTGATAATACATTTTCTCTTTCGCTTTGCTCTAAATCAGAAGAAATTCCTTCAACTGTAAATCCTTTTCCTTGCAATGTTCGCGAAATTTCAAATACTTTACGCTTTGTTGAGCTGAAAATTAGAATGCTGTTATATTCTGATTTATCTGCGATGAGGCTGAATATTAACGGTATTTTTTGATTGTCATAGGTTAAATAAGCGGCTTGTAAAACGCCTTCAGCTGGTTTTGAAAGTGCTATACTAATCTCAATAGGGTTGACTAAAATATTTTTAGCTAAAGTTCTTATTTTGGGAGGCATAGTCGCACTAAACATTAGTGTTTGTCGCTTTTTGGGTATGTACGAAATAATATTTTGAATGTCTTCAAAGAATCCCATATCAAGCATTCTGTCTGCTTCGTCGAGTATTAAATGTTCGATATTCTGAAAATTTACATATCCCATATTCAAATGAGAAATTAATTTTCCTGGTGTTGCAACAATTATGTTTGTTCCTTGTGTTAAGGCATTTTTTTGATCGAGCCATTCACTTCCGTCGCCTCCTCCATAAATTGCAATAGAGTTAACCGAAACAAAATATGAAAAACCTTGAATTTGTTGTTCGATTTGAATTGCAAGTTCGCGAGTTGGAACAATGATAAGTGTACTGGTTTTATCCTCGTTTTTACCAGCCAATTTGTGTAATATTGGAAGAACAAAAGCTGCCGTTTTTCCAGTTCCTGTTTGTGCACAAGCAATTATGTCTTTCCCGTTTATAATTAGGGGTATTACTTTTTCTTGAATTTCGGTAGCATTCTCGAAATTCATGTATGAAATAGCTTCAAGTAAATTGTCGTGTAAATTAAATTCAGTAAATCTCATTTGAGATAAATATTTGTACAGCGACGAAGATACTAATTTTTTATTAAAGTGAGTATTAAGGGAAATTAAAGTGAATTTTACAAATATAATTATGGGAGCAATGATTGTGTTCTTGTTTTTGATTTAAAGATTCACGATTTCAACATTAGCAATTTTTTCTTTAGCTAAAATATTAAGTAAAACATCTTTATTTCCTCCGTTATTGTAAAAAGTATGATTAAAATGATTTCTTTCTGAATTTAACATATTATTTTCGGTCAATAGTCGTTTAGTTTGTATTGCAACAGCATTAGCCGGGTCGATAAGTTTGATTTTTCTTTTTGTAATTTTTTCAATCGAATCGGACAAAAAAGGATAATGAGTGCACCCTAAAACCAAGTGATCGATATTTTTATCAATCATGGGCTGAATATATTTTGTAAGTAGACAAATTGTTTCCATACTAGCTTCTTCTCCAAGTTCAACCTTCTCAACAAGTCCTTCGCCAACTTGAACGTGTACGTTTATTCCTCCCGCATATTTTTGAGAGGTTTCTTTAAAAAGTCGCCCTTCAAGAGTTCCTTTTGTAGCAAGAATTCCAATGTTCCCTGTTTTAGAAAGCAGAGCGGCAGGTTTAACCGCAGGCTCCATGCCGATAAATTTTATCGGATAGTTGTTTCTAAGAAAATCTATTGCAGCGGCAGTTGCTGTATTGCAGGCGACTACGATTATTTTACACGATTTTGTTAATAAAAAATCGGTAATCGCAGTTGCGAGTTTTATAATTTCATCTTGCGATTTTTGACCATAAGGACAATTGTTTGAATCGGCATAATAGATTGTCGATTCATTAGGAAGTTCTTTAACTATTTCTCGCCAAACCGAAATTCCTCCAAAGCCTGAGTCGAAAACGCCAATTGGTTTTGTATTCATTTTATTGTCTGCAAGTTTTTGTGAACAAATGATTGTATTATCTTATTGAGATATTTTTATTTTCCCTATTTTATGACCTTTGATTGCAAAAAACAACAAATAAAAATATCCCGGAATTAAAATTGAATATGCAATGCGAGCATCAACAATATCGACTAAATAACCATATAACAGAGGAATTAAGGCTCCGCCAGCAATTGCCATTACTAATAATGCTGAACCAATTTTAGTGTATTTTCCTAATCCATCAATTGCAAGAGGCCAAATTGCAGGCCACATAATCGAATTTGCAAAACCAAGCAAGGCTATGAATAAAACGGAAGTAAATCCTGTTGTGAAAATTGCCAATATTGAAAATAATATTCCTAATATCGAAAATAAAGCCAATGCTTTTTCTTGTTTTATATATTTAGGAATAGCTACTATACCTGTAAAATACCCTACAATCATTGCTGCCATTGTAATTGATGAGAAAAATTTCGCTTGTGACATTTCAAAACCCCACCATTTTCCATAACTGATTAGTGTATCAACGGCAATTACTTCTACGCCAACATATACAAATATTGCTAAAACTCCAAACCATAAGTATGTGTATTGAACCAAGCTTTTTTTACCCTGTGCTTCTGACATTTCTTCATTTTCAGCATTTACAATTGGTAAATTCGAAAATCGAATCATCAGTGCTAAGATAAATAATATTACAGCCATAAAAACATACGGATTTATTACCCTTTCGGCTAATAAATTAAGTTCCGCTGTTTTTTCCGATAGCGAAAGCGTTGATAAACGTTGTTCAAGTGAATCGGTTCCTTTTAAAACAAAAGCTCCTAAAACTATCGGACTAATAATTCCTGCAATTTTGTTGGCTGTTCCCATTATGCTAATTCGTTTGGCTGCACTTTCGATAGGTCCAAGTATAGTAACATACGGATTCGATGCAGTTTGTAAAACGGCGAGTCCTGTTCCCAACAAAAACAAACCAAACAGAAACAATTCGTATGTTCGAGAATATGCAGCAGGAATAAACATTAAAGCACCCAATCCCATTACAATTAAACCCAAACTCATGCCATTTTTAAATCCTGACTTATTCAATACCCACGACGATGGCAAAGCCATTACAAAATAAGATATATAGAAAGCGAATGTTACAAAAAACGATTCAAAATTACTGAGTTCACACGCTAGTTTTAAATATGGAATCAAGGTTGCATTCAACCATGTAATAAATCCCATAATAAAAAATAAAACTCCAATTATTGCAATTGGTTTCCATCCATAATTCGATTCGCTGTTCTTCATATTTTTTAATAATTAATTAGTTCAATAATTCAATGGCATCTTTAATTCCGATTCGTTCACCATTATTAAAAGCTGCAATAAATGCTTGGTCGAAACCAAGTTCCAAAATTTCGGTTCGTTTTACATATGCTTCTTCTATATTGGTCATTTGCCCGGTTGTGTATTTGTACATTCCGTTGTGTTGATACATGAAAACTTTCAATCCTTTAAACATTTTATCATCAACCGAATATCGTTTTTTTACAGCCAAAATTTGAATTTGAAATGTAATATTTACTTCTTTATTTTCGGGTGTTGGCTCAACAACATTTTCAGCAATCAAAGCTTGCTCTTCTTTAGGAAGTTTATGGTTTAGAATCATAGCATATTTTTTTCGAGCTTCTTTTCTGTAACAATCGTTAAAATGCCACCATTCAGTTTGAATGTTAAAAAAGCCAGCTTTGTACATGCAATAACGCAAAAGTTTGCGATTATTTATTTGTGTTTCAGATAATAATCCTTTTTCAAAATTTTCTTTTTCCATAATTGGATAAGCCAATTCGTCAAACGAATCGTATGGAGTTCCCATATCCAACGGTTTTTTGTTTGCATCAACGATACTAACATCAACCGCCGCTCCGAAATTATGCAACGAACCATATTTAGGATTTGAAACATATTTGGGTCTTTCCTTATTTGAAACTTTTATCGAATCCCACATCATTTGCTGAACGCTCAAGGGGCGAGTAGCATCGTAAACGATTAAAGAATAATTTGGCATTGAATCGCAAAGTATTTTTTGTGCATTCGCTAATTTTTCGGCAACCGATTTTTGTAAATAACAAGCATTGAAGTTTGTATCGTATAAAACAAATCCAATAAAATTATTTTTGGTCGAATATTTTAAATCAACTTTTATTGTCGAATCAAGCGAATTAACATTAATTAATCCGGCAGAAATCATAATCTGTTCAATCTCAGAAATGATTGCCTTTTCATTCTCTTTTGCAATAGTTGAATCGTTTTCTAATTTAATAGAATCTAAATTGTTTTTAGAAGGATTCTTTTCTATTACAGGATTTTGACACCCAAAAAAGAAAAATGTCAGCAAAAGTATAATCGAACATATAATTTTTTGCATTAAATAACTATTTTTGAAGTTAATTGTTTTCCAAAAGTAATAATTTCATTAGTATTGTTTTAAAATCGAAGTAAAATGTCAAAAAAATTATTAACAATTCTTGCGTTTATCATTACGCTTAACTTGGCTTCAATAGCCCAAAAAAAAGATTTAACCATTGGTGACGTATCTTATAATTTGTATGTTAAAGCTTATCAAAAAAATCCAGCCATGCTTCAATGGCGAGGTAGTACTGATAAACTTACTTATGTTAAATCATCATCAATATTTGAGGTCGATGCAAAAGGGAAAAGCCAAGAATTAGTTCCTATTTCGGAATTGAGAGATGCACTTGAAAAAGCTGGATTCGAAAAATTAGCTTACATACCTAATTACTCATGGATTAACGATAATGAAATATTTGTTGATAATGGAAATATGATTTTTGTGTACAATGTTGAAAAGAAAAATATTGTAAAATCTCAAAAATTAAACGAAAAAGCAGAAAACCACGATTTTAACTTTGATTACAGCCAAATTGCATATACGGTTGATAATAATTTGTTTTTTGTAAACAAAGAGGGAAAAGAAATTCAGATTACAAACGAAACAGATTTAGGAATTGTTAATGGAAAAGTTGTTCACAGAAACGAATTTGGAATTGAAAAAGGCATTTTCTGGTCTCCAAAAGGAAATGCAATTGCGTTTTACCGAATGGACGAAACTATGGTAAGCAATTATCCATTGGTGGATATTACAACAAGAATTGCAGAAACTGAAAATATTAAATACCCGATGGCCGGAATGAAAAGTCATCAGGTTACAGTTGGAGTTTACAATGTTCAGCAAAACAAAACAATTTTTCTTAAAACAGGCGAACCTGTCGAACAATATTTAACCAATATCGCATGGTCGCCCGATGAAAAATTTATTTTTATTGCAGTACTAAATCGTGAGCAAAATCACATGAAATTAAATCAGTATAATGCTGAAAATGGAGAATTTGTTAAAACTCTTTTTGAAGAAAAGCACGAAAAATACGTTGAACCAATGCACCCAATGTTATTTGTTAAAAACAACAATAATCAATTTATTTGGCAAAGTCAACGCGATGGGTTTAATCATCTTTATTTGTACAACATTGATGGGACATTGGTAAAGCAATTGACAAAAGGACAATTTGTTGTTATAAGTTTGTTGGGTTTTGATGAAAAAGTACAACAAATTTATTTTGCTCATACCGACGAGAAACGACAAATTGAAACACACATTAGTTCAGTAAATTTATCGACCGGAAGAGTAATTCCGCAAACCAACACACCTGGTACGCACAGTGGAATTTTAAATGCCAAAGGAAGTTACATTATTGACGATTTTTCGAGCCTTGATGTTTTTCGTGAAATAAACGTTGTGAATACAAGTACTCAAAAAGTTTCACAATCGTTGATTCCTTGCGAAAATGTTTTTGATGAGCATAAAATTCAGAAACCCGAAATTTTCACCATAAAAGCGGCTGATAATAAAACAGATTTGTATTGTTCGATGGTAAAACCAAATGATTTTGATGCCTCGAAAAAATATCCTGTAATTGTTTATGTTTATGGCGGACCACATGCTCAAATGATTAACGACACATGGCTTGGCGGACTTAGCTATTGGGATTATTATATGGCACAAAAAGGTTACATTGTAATGACGGTTGACAATCGAGGTTCGGCAAATCGTGGGTTTGAGTTTGAAAATGTGATTCATCGCAATATAGGCGTAAACGAAATGGCTGACCAAATGAAAGGCATTGATTACCTAAAATCACAAGCCTATGTTGATATGGAACGAATTGGTGTTCATGGTTGGAGCTATGGCGGATTTATGACAACTTCGTTGATGGTAAATTATCCCGAAATTTTTAAAGTTGGCGTTGCCGGAGGTCCTGTTATTGATTGGAAATATTATGAAATTATGTACGGCGAACGCTATATGGATATGCCCGACGAAAACCCCGAAGGCTATAAAAATAATTGCTTAGTTAACCGAGCAAAAGATTTAAAAGGAAAATTGATGTTAGTTCATGGAGCAATTGATAACACAGTTGTTTGGCAACATAGTTTAGCATTTATACAAAAGTGTATCGAAGAAGGTGTACAGGTTGATTATTTCGTTTATCCAAGAGCTGAGCATAATGTTCGCGGACCACACAGAACACATTTAATGGAAAAAGTTACGGAATATTTCGATGATTATTTGATGAAGTAGAAGAGGGGGGATACTTTAAATTAATAGACAATGGAGGAATTCGATAACCCCGAAAAGCATATTACATCGGTCGCAAAGTTCTTAGAAATAAAACATAAATTACTTAATACTTCGGACATAAATTCGGGAAAATGGATGTTTAGAGGTGTGAAGAGATATGAATATGGGCTTATCCCTTCAATTGGCAGACTGACTCAAAAGCAAAATAAGATATTTAAAAGTAAGCAAAAACTGTTTGAGTTTGAGAAGTCTGCATTTGCTGAGTTTTGCATCAATGTATATAATGATTTGCGTGAAAACAACCAATTTAATTTACTTGCTGTAGCCCAACATCATGGCTTGAAAACAAGATTATTAGATTGGACTCTTTTTCCGTTAGTTGCGTTGTTTTTTGCAGTAGAGGACAAAGATTGTTTTGAACAAGATGCTGCATTATACGCTTTCCAGACTCAATTTGTTTTCAATGATTTTAAAAAACTAACTACACCATTTCATGAAGACCTTGATGAATACCATTTTCTTTTTGCTCCTGACTTGACTCAAAGAATAAAAGCGCAGCAAGGTGTCTTTCAATTATTTAAAGATCCAACTAAGGAATTTACCGAAGGATACAATCTGATGAAATTCAGAATACCTTCAAAAAATAAAATAGAAATAAAAAGAGATTTAAATGATCTTGGGATTTCTTATAAGACTGTTTATCCTGATTTTGATGGTCTCTGTTGGACGATAAATTACAATAAGCTTTGCATTGATCAAGCGAAATAAAGTATAATTCAGCCTAACAAAATACGACAATGCCAGCACACATAGTCGTATCATCTTACACGAATTATTATTTTAAAACGATTCCGATTTGCAAATTAGTATGAGGAAATTTGGTTGAAATTTTGAATTTCCATTTTGATGTGTTTCACAATAAACTGCAAGTTCCCAACAGTATTTATACCATTTTTTTGCCTGTATTTGGGATTGATGTAGTAAAGGATTCCAACATCGGCAAAAATTAAACTCAAAATATTTTGAACCTTCGTATAATCGCTTTAATTTAGTCAAAATTTATACTGTGGCGGTGTTTTTTAAACAAGACAACCATTAGAAGTAAAATATTATTTTTTATTTTTTTTGTATCGTTCTATCTGTTATTTTTTTAACTTTTAATAAATCAATATTATGAAATATTATTTTTTTCTTCTATTGACAATTAGCGTATTTTCGCTAAATATTTATGCACAAAACATAAAACGTAAAGCGTCTTTTGGAGCCTATGTGCTTGAAATAAATGATTCAATTGCAAAGGTTTATGAGTTGAAAATGCTTGATGGAATTTTGGTCGAAAAGATAATTCCAAACACAACTGCATCGAATCTTAAACTTGTCGAAAAGGATATAATTCTAAAAGTAAACGATGTCGAGATTAAAAACTCAACTACTTTTACTTCTACGATTAAAAATTTAAGAGAAAACGATGTCGTTTCGGTAAATATAATTCGAAGTGGTAAACCAAAAACACTTAAAGGAAAAGCTATTGGCAAACCTCTTGAAATATCAGACGATTATGAGATTATTTATGATGAAGTTTCATACAACAATGGTTATATACGAACGATAATTACTAAACCAAAAAATATAACAAAGGCTCCCACTATTCTTTTTATTCCAGGATATTTATGTTACTCACTCGATAATATTGGCAAGCATCCTTACGGACAGTTGGTTGATGGATTAACTAAAAAAGGATATGTCGTAATGCGAGTTGAAAAGTTAGGCGAAGGTGATTGCATAAATACTCCAAACTGCAAAGATGTTGATTTGCAAACTGAAATTGACGGTTTTGAAAAAGGGTTACAATCGTTGAAAAAATATGATTTTGTTGATACAAACAATATTTTCATTTGGGGACATTCGCTTGGTGGAATTGAAGCTCCTATTTTGGCTGAGCGAAATAAGGTTAAAGGGATTGTTGTAGCGGGAACCGGATTGATTTCGTGGTACGAATATATTTTAAACATGTTCAGGTTTCAAAATCCGTTGATGGGAGCCGATTATGTCGAAAATGAAGAGGAGATAGCTGAGTACAAAAAATTACTTTTTGAGTATTTAGTAATGAAAAAAACACCATTGGAATTGTCTGAAAATAAGAAATATAAAGAACTTTTAGAAAATGGAATGCAATTCGACGGCAAAGATAGAATTTGGGACAGAAATTATAAATATTGGCAACAAATCGATGATTTGAATCAACCCAAAGCATTCAAGAATTCCGAAGCACACGTGCTTTCGATTTGGAGTAGTGCTGACCTAGAAGCTTTTTCTGAAGACGAACACAAAACAATTGCTGACATTGTAAATTATTACCATCCAGGAAAAGGAACTTATTTAAGAATGGAAAATACTACACACGCTTTTGCCAAAGTAAAATCGATGAAAGACGGCATTGAAAATAGCAATTACGACTATATTATCAATAATTTTAATCCCGAAATTCTGGAAGAAACACACAAATGGATTCAAAATATTCTTCAAAAATAAATTAGATGAGTAAATTCAATGGTTTTCCTCGCACTTTTTGGATTGCAAATGTAATTGAGCTTTTTGAACGCTGGGCTTGGTACGGAATGTTTATTCCGCTATCGCTTTATTTAACCAATTCTACTGATACCGGAGCATTGGGGTTTTCTCAAATCGAAAAAGGAACCATAATGGGAGTCGTATCAGCCATGTTATATTTACTTCCAATAATTACAGGAGCTATTGCCGATAAATTTGGATATAAAAAAGTGCTGTTGATTTCACTCATGATTTTATCATCAGGATATTATTTGCTCACGTTTTTCACTGAATATTACAGTTTCTTTTTTGCCTTTTTATATCTTGGAATAGGAGCTGCATTATTTAAACCCATAATTGCGGCAACTGTTGCCAAAACAACCAATGAGAGTAATTCGTCAATCGGATTCGGAATTTTTTATCAAATTGTAAATATTGGAGCATTTATAGGACCGCTATTCGCATCTGAACTACGGGAAACAAGTTGGAATTACTTGTTCTATGCTTCGGCAATTGCAATTTTGCTTAATATTGTTTTGACAATATTTTTTTACAAAGAGCCCGAAAGAGAAACTGATGATTTACCATTTTTTAAATCTATAGCTAAGATTTTTCAAAATATTTGGCATGTGCTGAAAGACTTTCGATTTGCTATTTTTTTAATCATCATCATTGGCTTTTGGACAATGTATTTCCAATTGTTTTATACGCTTCCTGTGTTTATTGAGCAATGGGTTGATACAAGAATATTGTACAATTCTTTAAACAATATTTCACCTTCGCTTGCACAAATTGTTGGAACCGAAGTAGGCACAGTTGCAGCAGATAGAATTGTAAATATTGATGCAGGATATATTATTATTTTTCAAATTTTGGTATCGACTTTTGTAATGAAATTTAAACCGATTAATGCAATGATTGCAGGAATTATTGTTGCATCAATTGGTTTGGGAGTAACATTTATTTTTCAAAATCCATTTTTTCTTTTTCTTTCAATTTTGATTTTTTCGCTTGGAGAAATGGCAAGTTCGCCCAAAATAACGGAGTACATTAGCAAAGTTGCACCCAACGACAAAACAGCCTTATATATTGGCACTTCTTATCTGCCACTTGCAGGTGGGAACTTGTTTGCTGGAATAATTTCAGGAGTTGTTTATAGCAATATGTCGGATAAAATTTCGCTTTTGGAAACCGAATTGAGTAGTCGAAATATTGTTTTTCAAGAAATTTCGGATTCCTACACACAAAATAATTTTATTCAAGATTCGTTGATTCAACTCAATATGACAGAACCAGAATTAACTTCATATCTTTGGAATACTTATCAGCCTTCAAATATTTGGTATGTATTTACCGGAATAGGACTTTTTACAGCTTTGGCTTTGTTCCTTTTCAATAAATATGGAATTAAAAAAGGATAATGTTTTTGAAACAACTTGTAATCGAGGGTTTGTATAATTCGTCAAAACAAACTAACTTTATTACTTCATAACTTCTAAACTTTGTTACTTCATAAATTATAAATTAAAAAATGATTGTTGTTACAGGAGCTGCAGGATTTATAGCAAGCAATTTAGTGAATCGCTTAAACAAAGAAAATTTCAATGATATTGTTTTAGTTGACAATTTCGATAATCCTGAAAAAAATAAGAATCTGAAAAATAAAAAATTTTCTCATAAAGTTGAACGAAAAAATCTATTTCAGTGGATTGACGAGAATCATCGATTCGTGCAATTCGTTTTTCACATTGGAGCTCGTACCGATACAACTGAATTTGATAAAAATATTTTTGATGAGTTAAATCTAAATTATACAAAACAAGTTTGGAATAAATGCGTTGAATATGGTTTGCCAATGGTTTATGCTTCATCGGCAGCAACTTACGGTGATGGGAAATTGGGTTACGATGATAATCATGAAATAATTGAAAAATTAATACCCTTAAATCCGTATGGAGAATCAAAAAATGATTTTGATAAATGGGCTTTGCAACAAGAACGTAAGCCTTATTTTTGGGTGGGGTTGAAATTTTTTAATGTTTACGGTCCAAACGAATACCACAAAGGACGTATGGCTTCGGTTATGTTTCACGCATTTAATCAAATTCAAAAAAACGGAAAAATGAAATTATTTCGTTCGCACAATCCAAATTTTAAAGATGGCGAACAAACTCGTGATTTTATTTATATTGACGATGTTGTTGATGTATTGTATTTCTTTTTACATCATCGCAAAGATTCAGGGATTTACAATCTAGGAACAGCACAGGCAAGAGATTTCAACGATTTGGTTAAAAATATTTTTAAAAATCTAAACCTAATCGAAAATATCGAATACATTGATACGCCCGAAGATATTCGCGATAATTATCAGTATTTTACTCAAGCTAATATGCAAAAAATTCGAAACATTGGATACAATAGAACTTTCACCTCTTTGGAAGATGGAATTAAAAATTATGTTGAGAAGTTGAAAGCTAATATTTACAATTAGTTGATGTTGTTTCTATCGTATAACATTCAATAACTTATGTTCTAGATAAATGTAAAAAAAACCGGACAATATAAACTCTATTAAATTTTCCTGATTTGAATATCAGATATTATCTACTGTTTATTCTATTCGTGTTTTTTCAAATCGCTAAATTTATAACCCGGAGTCTTATATCTTCTCCAATAATAAGTTATGGAAGTGTAACGAAAAATAACTTCTATCCATGTGTATTTCAATAGTTTCTGAATTACCGCATACAAAAAGTAAAGAAAGCTCATTGCAATTATAGTATCGATAATCCAAATTAGCCACTCATTTGAAATTACAGCTTTATCGAACAAAATATTGGAAAGCAAATCGGTAAATGGAATAAAGAATAATAACAATCCGCTGAAAAATATTAAATGCGAAGCTTGAATTGATTTTTGTGGGCAATAAGCAATGCAACGCATACAACTTTCACAGTTGTGAGTCCAAAATGGTTTGCCGTTTACAATTTTAATTGCCTCTACCGGGCAATTTTTTACACAAAGTTGACAAGAGTTACATTCGCGGGTATAAATCAGTGTTTTAGCAAGAAAAAATCGTCCGATAAAGTAATAACCAAAACTTATCGGTACAATAAGTATATCTAATGGAATATCGATACACATACGTTTTAAATGTCTTTTGCCTAGAAAAATTGTTTGAATAAATTTTTTCGTTTTTTTCTCACAAGCATTGATAATAAAACGAACCGAATTTTGATTTAATCCTGGGTGTATCGAAATCCAATTTGAAGGCATATCCAGCGGATAGGCTCCTCGTATGTTGAAGTTTCTTAAAAACAATATAAGCATCGGTAACAACAATGCAATTCCTGATAAACCGGGAGTATTATAATTGAAAATTTTCATTCCGGCACGAGTATTCAATAAAAACGCATGATTTTTAGCGACTTTTGGGAATTTACTCATAAAACTCAGCATTGCTGGAACGGCATTAAAGCCATGAGTCGGATAACAAAAACCGAATAATGTATTTGCAGTGAATTCCTGCACATTTGGTTTATAATTTCTATCAATGGCGTGAATATGCGTTACGATTCCTCTGTTTTTGGCTTCGCTTATAATCCATTCCGAAGCCTTGAGTGCATTTCCTGTTCCTGTGTAGTAGTAAATTATAAGTTTGTCGTAAATCATATTCCGTTTATTGAATACAACTAATTTTTTCCCCAGCCCGCTAATCTAAAATTACAATTTATATACGATTTATCGATTTGAATATACGTTGAAGCACGTTGTTTCAGTGTCCATTTATTTATAATATCTTGTTTTTTATTTTCCATTGCCAAATCCTGTATTCGTTGATAGTCGTCGGTTAGATTTGCTTTATGGGGTATGGATTTCGATTTTAGTTTAACAATTTTGTAAACCGATTTTCCACCTAAGTCTTTTGCCTCGATGGTGTTTGATATTTCGTTGATTTTCAAACTATTAATTGCATAATATGTCGATGGGTCTAGTTGATTTGTTTCAAACTTCGAAGTTCCATTATATGGATTAAACATGTTTCCTCCACTAAATTTTGTGTCGTTATCTTCCGAATATTTTTCAGCAGCTTCTTCAAATGTTATTGAGTTGTTGCGGATTGCGGAAGCAATTGAGTCAAGTTTTTGTTTTACTCTTAATTTTTCGGCAATCGAAACCTTCGGGGTGAGCAAAATATGTCGCACATTTACCATTTCGCCTCTCTTTTCGATCAATTGAATAACATGGTATCCGTATTGTGTTTCGACTATTCGAGAAACTTCGTTTTCTTGTAAGTTAAAAGCAACAGCTGCAAATTCAGGAACTAAATCTTTTCGAGAAACCAAGCCCAATTCCCCTCCGTTTTTCGATGAACCTGGATCTTCGGAATACAAAACGGCTATAGTTGTAAATTTGTCTCCGTTCATAATTCTGTCGCGAAATCCTTTTAGTCGTTCTTTAACCAGCTCTTTTTCTTCGTCCGAAATTTTAGGGTTTATCATAATATGAGCTAGTTCTATCTCGGTATTTATAAATGGAATGCTATCTTGAGGAATGTCTTTGAAAAAGTTTCTGACTTCGGAAGGTGTAATTTTGACTTCTTCGGTAATTTTACTTTGCATTTTTTGTGAAAGAAGCTGGTCTTTAATATCTTGTCTGAAATCTTCTTTCATCTCAACAATTGTTTTATTAAAATATTCTTCTAATTTTTCGACCGAGCCAATTTGCGAAATAAAATAACGGAATCGGCTATCGAGAGCATCTTCTACTTCTTTGTGAGTAACTTCGATACTATCGAGTTCTGCTTGATTTATCAATAGTTTTTGATATAATAAATCTTCAAGTATTTCGCATTTCATATCGCTTGCCGATTCATACCCCTGTGCTTTGAGTTGTTGATGCTGATTTTCGATTTCTGACAATAAAATCACTTTGCCACCGACAACTGCAACAATTTGGTCAACTACTTTATTTTCCTGTGCAACAGCTGATTTATGAATGCATAAAAAGAGAATTAAGCCTAAGGGAAGTATTAAAAATATTTTATTCATATATTGTAAAGTCGTTATTTCGTAATGCGTTTTCGTAAATACTATTTTCAATTCGTTTTAACATTTCAAGTTTTCGTTTGTTGAGTATTATCAGTTGAATTTTGTCGGCAACAAATTTTACCGGAGGTTTTTCATCAATTAGTTTATACTCTTTAATATTTACATAGTATTTATATAGCGAATCCTGAGTATCGATGTTTTTATAGTACGCTAAAAACTGAACTTGATTTGGAACTACAGTTGGAATTTTATCCAAAATATCGTCGAGCCTAACCCATTCGTCTGCGAAATGGTATTCCTCGGCATATTCTATACAAAAAGCTTCTAAATCTTTCATCTGTTCGTCTTTTCCTGACCAAATCCAATTTTTAATTTTATATTGGTCGTTTACAGTACGTGGAATTTTAATAAATATTGCTTTAATTATGTTAAAATCAAGTTTAAACTCATCAGAAAATTTATCATAATATTCATTAATTTCATTTTCAGAAACAGTTGAATCAAATTTTTCTTTTAAAAGTTTTTGCTCGTAATTGTAAATAATTAACGAATTTCTATACTCTTCAACCTGATTGTCTATTTCGGTCATTTCGTCGGATAAATTCATTTTGGCTCTTTCGAGAATCAAATTGCTTTTTATCCATTTTTGAACATAATTTTTGGCAAATGCAACACTGTCGTTTCCTTTTAAGTTATAAGGAATTTTTGATACAACATCGATTCGTAAAAGTTGTTCGCTATTTATGCTGGCAATTATATCTTTATTATTGTCGGAACTTGTACCGCAGGCTATATATAGTATTGCAATAAGTACAAGTATTCCGAGTTTTTGAACCATAAAGATTATAATAATTATTTTATTGTTGAAAGAACTTCTTTATTCACATTAAACGAATACTTATCACGTAAGGATTTAATCCATTCTTTCTCTAAATATGTTTGATAATCAGCAGTAACCAATCCTTTTGCTTCTTGAAGTGTTTTTGGTGTCGGCGGAATCAACTTGTTTATCGAAACAACAACAATTTTATCGTCTTTCTTCACGTCAGGTTTTAAACCTACTGTCCATTCAACAGAGTCAATAATTTTATTATCTCCTTTATTGTAAACTTTATCTTCCAAATCAACTTTTAAAGTATCTCTATTTTGAGAAATTTTCACAAATTTCGCAGCCATTTCGTCAGCTGTGTATCCTTTTTTGAGTCTTGCTTCTGCAAGTTTTCGAACTTTAGCGGCAATTTCTGAATTTACACAAGTGTACATTGATGCATCAACTCGAGCATCCCACATATAATTCATTTTATTTTCATTGTGAAATTTATCTAATCCGGCAGTATCTTTTACCGCTTTTGTCCAAACAGTTTTATCGGTAAGTTCAAAAAGTAGAATACCATCGTGATATTCGTTCATTAAATATCTAAAATCGTCGTGCTTTTTCTCCAAAATTCCTTCTTCATAATCAAGTAGTTCATCTTCGATATAGGCTTCAAATTGTTGATTTATAAAATCATTCAACGGAATAACTTTTGTTTTCTTTTGAGCTGTTGCTAAACGATTTACAAAATCGGCTTGTGTGTATTTTTTATCAGCAAAGCTAAAAATAATTTTGCTCATGTTTTTTGTATCGGGAGCTTGCCATTTTCCTTCGAAAATTGATTCGTCAACAATTTTTTTGACCATCGCAAAATCATTTCTGTTTTCGGTAAATTTATATTCCGTTTTTAGTTCAGCGATTAATGTTTTTCGGCTATAATCAGAGCGAGAATCTTTGAGTACTTTCGTTTTTAAATCGGCTTGAACTTCTTCAAAAGTTCCAATTGATTTTCGGTCGATTAATTTAATAATATGCCAACCGAAAGATGTTTGAACAGGCTCAGATACATCGCCAATATTTTCGATTCCATAGGCTGCTGTTTCAAATTCAGGAACCATTCGACCTGTTCCAAACCAAGGTAAAATTCCACCTTGCACAGCCGAGCCTTTATCATCCGAATGTGTTTTAGCCAATTCGACAAAATCTTCTCCTGATTTGATTTTAGTAGAAATATCAAATATTTCTTTTTTAATTTCATCAATGGTTTCTTGAGTAGCATTTTTTGGGATTGCTCTCATGATATGTGCAACTTTTATTTGTCCTTTTGCATTACGTTTATCCGTTAATTTCAAAATATGATATCCAAATTGAGTTTTAACAGGATTTGAAATTTCTCCAATATTTAACTTGTAAGCAGCCGATTCAAAGGGATAAACCATTTGAAAAACGGTAAAATATCCTAAATCTCCACCATTTGATGCTGCCGAAGGGTCGTCGGAAACTTCTTTTGCGATTTTTTCAAAGTCCTCGCCAGCTAACAGCCGTTTACGAATTTTAAGTGCTTTGTTGTATGCAAGTACCGTATCACTTCCCTCTTCTATTTTAATTAATATATGGCTTGCACGTAAATCTAACAACATACGTTCATAAGCTTCTCTAAGAATTTTTTCATCGGCATTTTTATCTGTTAAATAAGGCTTTGCCAATTGCTTGCGATAACCCGAAAGTTCGTTTTTAAAACTCCTGCTTGTGTCTAAACCTAATTTTTCGGCTTCAATAACTTTCAATTTGAAATTGATAAACAGTTCAAGATAGTCTTCCACCGATTTTTGGTCAGCATTTTCAACATTACTATTTTTTCTGTAAATCCGTTCAAACTCTCCTTTTGTAATCTGTTTATCGCCAATGGTTAAAAGGATTGCATTGTTATCTTGGCAAAATAAATTTGTATAGGTAACTACAAAAACAATAATTGCTAATAATTTATTCATAATCATATTTATTTTTTTATTCTCTACTATAATTTGGTGCTTCGCGAGTAATGGTAACATCGTGCGGATGACTTTCAGTAATTCCTGCATTGGTTATTCTCATGAATTTTGCTTTATTTAATTTACCTATATTCTCGGCTCCACAATAACCCATTCCGGCACGAAGTCCACCTATTAATTGATAATAAACTTCACTTAAAACACCTTTATAAGGAACTCTGGCAGCAATCCCTTCTGGTACAAGTTTACTTACATCGTCTTCAACATCTTGAAAATATCTGTCTTTTGAACCTTTTTGCATAGCTTCAATTGAGCCCATACCTCGGTACGATTTGAATTTTCGTCCTTGAAAAATGATGGTTTCGCCCGGAGATTCTTCTACTCCAGCAAACAACGAACCCACCATAACAGTACTTGCTCCGGCAGCAAGAGCTTTTACAATATCTCCCGAATATCTTATACCTCCATCAGCAATTACAGGAACTCCCGTTCCCTCCAACGCTTTTACAACATTGTAAACGGCCGATAATTGAGGTACTCCAACTCCTGCAATTATGCGAGTTGTACATATTGAACCTGGACCAATTCCGACTTTTACGGCATCAGCACCTGCTTCGGCTAATGCAATAGCAGCTTCAGGTGTAGCAATATTTCCTGCTATAAAATCAATATGAGGAAAAGCACTTTTTGCTTTTTTCAGCATTTCAATAACACCCTTAGAATGTCCGTGAGCAGTATCAATTGTAATTGCATCTACATCGGCTTCGACTAATGCTTTTATTCTGTCAAAGGTATCACCGGTAACACCAACAGCCGCAGCAACTCTCAATCTTCCTTTCGAATCTTTACAAGAATTTGGTCTGTCTTTGGCTTTTGTAATATCTTTAAAAGTGATTAAACCTATAAGTTTGTTATCGCTATCAACTACAGGAAGTTTTTCGATTTTATGACGTTGAAGAATGTCTGAAGCTTTAGATAAATCAATCGATTGATTTGTGGTTATCAGGTTTTCAGATGTCATAACTTCGTGAATGGGACGATTAAAATCTGTTTGAAAACGTAAATCACGATTCGTAACAATTCCCAATAAAGTTTTGGTCTCATCAACAACAGGAATGCCACCAATTTTATACTCTTTCATATAGTTAAGAGCATCACCAACTTTCGCATCTTTGCTGATGGTAATTGGTTCGAAAATCATTCCATTCTCAGCTCGCTTCACTTTTTTTACCTGCTTTGCTTGCTCTTCGATGCTCATATTTTTATGAATCACCCCGATTCCTCCTTCGCGAGCTATCGAAATTGCCATGACTGCATCTGTAACTGTATCCATTGCAGCAGAGACAATTGGAGCATTTAAATGGATATTTTTTGAAAATTTAGTGCTTAGGTTCACTTCCCTTGGCAATACCTCTGAATATGCCGGTACTAGCAACACATCGTCAAAAGTTAAACCTTCTGAAATAATTTTATCGTCGAAAAATGACATTTGTAAATATTTTTAAGTATTTTTAAAATCGCAGCAATTTACAAAAATAGTATAAATTAATTCAGAAATAATTTCAGTTTTTCACAAATCTTAACATTTAGATGAATCTCTTTCAACAGACATTATTAAAATATTGGGGATACTCTGGATTTCGACCACTTCAGGAAGATATTATTAAATCGGTTTATGAAGGACACGATACTCTCGGTTTAATGCCTACCGGTGGAGGAAAATCAATAACTTTTCAAGTTCCGGCTTTGGCAATGGACGGTATTTGTTTAGTAATTACACCTCTCATTGCTTTGATGAAAGACCAAGTTGATAATTTAAAAAAACGTGGAATAAAGTCTATTGCTATTTATTCGGGAATGAGCAAAGAAGAACTTGATATTGCCTTAGACAATTGTATTTTCGGCGATTATAAGTTTTTATATTTATCTCCAGAAAGACTTGGAACTGAACTATTTAAAGTTCGTCTCGAAAAAATGAAAATTAGTTTCATTGCTGTTGACGAATCTCATTGCATTTCGCAATGGGGATACGATTTTAGACCATCGTACCTAAAAATAGCCGAGATTCGAGAAATGCTTCCAAAAGTTCCGATTCTTGCATTAACCGCTACTGCAACACCCGAAGTAGTTGAAGACATTCAAGAACGATTAAAATTTAAGGTTAAAAATGTATTCAGTAAAAGTTTTGAACGCAAAAATTTAGTTTATTTACTTCGTAATGTGGAAGATAAACCTAAACATTTATTAAAAATTGCGACTAACATTAAAGGAACTGGAATTGTATATGTCCGAAATCGCAAGAATACAAAAGAAACTGCTGAATTTTTGAAGCAAAATGGAATTTCGGCTGATTATTATCACGCAGGTTTAGATTCTGCAACTAGAGACAAAAAACAACAAAATTGGAAAAGCGGGGAATGTCGAGTAATTGTTTCGACCAATGCATTTGGAATGGGAATCGATAAAGACAATGTTCGTTTTGTTGTTCATTTAGATTTGCCCGACTCACTCGAAGCCTATTTTCAGGAAGCGGGGCGTGCAGGTAGAGACGAAAAACAAGCCTTCGCCATTTTGTTGTACAATAAATCGGATAAAATGAAGGTTGAACAGCGAATTGCACGCAGTTTTCCCGAAATTGAAGAAATAAAGAGAGTTTATATAGCTTTAGGTAATTACTACCAACTGCCAATTGGAGCAGGAAAAGGAATGGTGTACGATTTTAATATTATGGATTTTTGCGAAAAATACAAATTTGAAATTTTACGTGCTTATAATTCTCTAAAGATACTAAGTCGTGAGGGTTACATCGAACTTACCGAAGAAATTGACAATCCTTCAAAACTACATTTTGCTATGTCGCGAGATGATTTGTATAAATTTCAAGTAGCAAATGTAAAATATGACGATTTTATAAAATTTATTTTACGTACATACTCTGGTTTATTCAACGATTTTGTACCAATAAACGAAGACCAGATTGCGAAAAAATCGAAAACTAGCACTGAACTTATTCGGCAACTGTTACAAAAATTGAATAATGCAGGTGTAGTTCGATACATTCCACGAAAAAAAACACCACTAATAATATATACAGAAGAACGTCTCGAAGAAAAATCGCTGATTATCTCAAAAGAGAATTACGAGATTCGGAAAAAACGCTTTGTCGATAAAGTCGAAGCTGTTGTAAATTATGCAACAAGTACAACAAAATGCCGAAGTAAAATTTTACTCGAATATTTCGGCGAAAAAAATGCATACCGCTGTGGACAGTGTGATATTTGTACTCAACGGAACGAACTAGATTTAAGTCAATACGAATTCGATGGTTTTGTCGAAAAATTAAAGTTGGAACTTAAAGAAAAACAGGTTGATTTCGAGACTGTTGTTGATATGTTCCCCGAAAAAGAAGAAAAAGCAATTAAAGTCATTAAATGGTTGATTGACAACGGAAAAATTGTGAAAGACGGTAGTTCGCTAAGCTGGAAGAAGAAAGAATAAGCATTGACTTTTATTGCAGAAAGCCCTTAAAAGTCAATGCCTATATGTATTTAATTCTTAATAATCTTAGTCTTGTGAATTACGTTTGCATTCGAATCAAACAGATTAACAAAATAAATTCCGCTAATAAGTTTTGAAACATCGGTAGACTGATTTTTTGAAATAAGTATTAACTCTCCAAGCACATTATAAATTTCAAGGCGATAATTGTCGAAAGGTTCAATATTTAGAGCATCGGTAGTTGGATTTGGAAATATCGTAATATTCGAATTATTGAATTTATTCTCAACGGAATTCCAATTACAATACGAAATATTTTCATCTATAAACGCCAAATTAGCATCTATGAAAGGCTCACTAGTTGCAGTTTGAGTCAGGTCACAAAAATCAAAACTGCCCAAGAAATTACCTGCATTATATGTAGTTAAATATACTTGTATGCTTCCATTCGTTCCTCTGATGGTATCGAAATTCCACATATTGTATCCTATCAAAAGCATTCCTTCTATAACGAAACACGCATCATTATTTAAGGAATCGGCATTTAAAAAACTATTGTCAATAGCAAACCAAGCCGTATCTATGTTTTCAAAATATCCGGCATTAGTAGTACTATTAATACATCTTACGTAATCGTTATTTAAAAAAGTACCAATGTTTAAAAAATCGTGACCCATTGTCAAATTCGAATTATTCGTAAATGTTCCAAGATTTGTAAAATCATAAAAACCTATGTCCCCATTGTTTGTGAATATTCCTGCATTTGTACAGCTATCGGCTATAATAGTTGCATCTATATCGTTTAAGAAAGTTCCGGCATTGTACAAACTGTCTAAATATTCAAAAACTCCATAATTATTAATTAGGTTGTCGTTGTAAAACGTGTTAACGTCAATAAAATCGTTGTTGGTAATAGTACCATCGTTATACAAACTGTCGACACTTAAAATTTTACCATCGTTAATCATGTTCAAATAATTTGCAAATGTCTGAACATAAAGTGTATCGTTGTTTACAAACGAGCCCGAAGACATCAAAATTCGCTTTAAATCGACCGTTCCGTTATTGACAAAATCGCCACCATTAATCCATAAATCGCGTTGAGTTGCATCTTGCATCAAGCTTGCTCCTGCGTTTACTGTTATTGAACCAGTTGTAATGGCAAAATCGGTATTCAAGGTAACATCTGAAGTTATTACAGCATCGTAAGTTTGTGTGGGTACGCAAAAACAATCCCAAATCATTGGATTTGTCCAATTGCCGTTGCCGGTTGATGTTGCGGTTTGACTAAAAAGTTGGCTCATCGAGAAAACTAAAACCATTAAAGAAAGTAGAGATTTTTTCATATTTATTTTCATTATATTAATAATCGTTCGGTTTATTTTTGATTTTATTTGATAATCAAAGATATAAAATTAAAATTTTAAATTAAAAATTGTTTCTATTTCTGGTTCCGATTGTACCGTAATTGTTCCACCATGTAATCGCATAATTTGTCGAGACAGGCTCAAGCCAATTCCGCTACCCTTTTGTTTAGTTGTAAAAAACGGAACAAATATTTTATCCAGCACATCGGGTAAAATCCCGCAGCCATTATCCGTTACTTGAATACAAATTCGCCCTAAACTATTGATAAAAGCATTTAATTTGATTTCACCGTTTTGCTTATCGCCAATCGCATAAATCGAATTTTTAATCAAATTTATTAATATTTGTTCAATCTGTTGCTCATCGGCAATGAGCGAAATATTTTCAGATTCGAGACTGACTCCTATTTTTATGTTTTTGTTTTTGCATTCGTCTCCCATCAGCAATTGAACATTTTTAAACAAATCGACAATTTTTACAATTTTGAAATTAGATTTTGGTATTCTAGTGAGCGAGCGATACGACTCGACAAAATCAATCAACCCATTGCTACGCTTATGAATTGTAGATAAAGCATATTGAATATCAGAAATACTTTCGTCAGAAAAAGATTTGTGATTTTTCGCAGTTTCGTCGATTATGGAGTTAACAGTTGACGACAACGATGCGATTGGAGCAATGGAATTCATAATTTCGTGCGTTAAAACACGAATTAACTTTTGCCAAGCTTCTAATTCGTTTTCTTCCAATTCATATTGAATATTTTGAATCGATACCAATTTTATACACTTTTCGCCAATGGTAAACTCGGTAGCAAAAATCGCCAATTGAAACAAATCATCTTTTTCTTGAAACTTCACTAAGGTTCTATCGCCTGCCGGAAGCCGTTTGAGTACGCCCACCAAATCGGGATTTACATTATTCAGCTTGTCGATATGCGACAAAGAACTGATTCCAAACATCGACTTTGTAGCATTATTTAGCATCTCGACTGTTCCATCAGGCTGAAATGCGATTAAGCCAATACCTATATGATTTACAACGTTTTGTAAATAAATAAATTGTTGTTCTTTTTCGGCTCTTATTTTTTGAAAATCGCTAATTACTTCGTTAAATGTATTTTTTAAATCATCATAAGCCGTTCCCAAGCCATCAATTTCAAAACTACTTGAAAAATCAGAATAACGAATTGCTTGTAAAAATCGGATGAGATATTTATTCGTTTTTCGTATCAACTGAATTAGCAAATAAATCTGAAAAACGATAAATGCAGCGAGAAAGAAAGGAACGACAATGTAATTCAGCACCTGAATAGAATAGAAAAGTAAAAACAGCGAAATCGCAATTCCAACAATTCGAAGGACAAGATTAAATTCTAATTTTTTATAAATCATGTTTTTCCAATCTACGGTACAACGAAGCTCTGGTTAGTCCTAAATCTTTGGCAACCAAGCTAATATTTCCTTTGTATTTTTTCATCAATTTCTCGATAATTGTTTTTTCAATTTCGTCGAGATTGTACGAAGCAAATGCCAACTCTCCGGTTTTTTGTTCTTTGTTGGTAAGCATAAAATCTTCTTCTTGCAACATATCGTTATCGCTCATAATTACGGCTCGCTCAATGGCGTGTTGTAGCTCTCGAACATTGCCAGGCCATTCATATTTTATCAATTTTTTCAAGGCTGTTGCCGAATGTCGTTTGATATTCTTTTTATATTTTTTGGTGTAAATCGATAGAAAATGTTCTGCCAACACCGGAATATCATCTGTTCTGTCTCTTAACGCAGGTAGCTTAATTTCAACTGTATTGATACGATACAGTAAGTCTTGTCGAAATTTATTTTGGTCAACCAAATCGTGAATCGACTCGTTGGTTGCACAAATTAATCGAATATCAATCGGACGAGACTTTATAGCTCCAACTCTTGTAATTTCACGACGCTCAAGCACAGTAAGCAACTTCGATTGCATGGCAAAGGGAAGATTTGCAATTTCGTCTAAAAATAGCGTTCCACCCGAAGCAATTTCAAATCGACCTTGTTTGTCGCCTTTTGCATCGGTAAATGCACCTTTTTCGTGACCGAAAAGCTCGCTTTCAAACAACGATTCGGTTATTGAACCCAAATCTACGCTGATAAACACGTCGTTGCTACGAAGCGAGTTTCGATACAAAGCTCTCGCAACAAGTTCTTTACCTGTACCGTTTTCGCCAAGAATAAGAATATTAGCATCGGTTGCAGCAACTTTTTTAATGGTGGAAAATACTTCTTGCATTTCTTTCGAATTGCCAATAAAATCTTGAAAAGGTTGGTCGAGTACCTGCGATATTTCTTGCTGACGCGAACGTAAGGAATTTGATTCGCGTTTCGATCGGCGAAGTCGTACAGCAGACGAAACAGTTGCAATCAGTTTATCGTTTTGCCAAGGTTTTAAAATAAAATCGACTGCTCCGGCTTTAATCGAGCGAACAGCTTTCTCGGTATCTCCATAGGCTGTCATAAAAATTACAACCGCATCGGGATCGAGTTTAAGAATTTTTTCTAACCAAAAATAACCTTCTTTTCCGCTGATTGCATCTTTTTTGAAATTCATATCAAGTAAAATAACATCATAATCGTTATTTTTGATAAGTTCAGGTAACTTTTCAGGATAAATATTTGCATCAACTTGTTCGAAATGAGTTTTTAGCAATAATCGCAAGGCAAACAAAATATCTTCATTATCATCAATGGCAAGAATTTTCCCTATTTTATCGTTCATATTTAGCAAATTTTAATTGTCCTAAATTAATACGATTAAACAATTTAGCAAAAAAAATATTGTTCGTATTCGGACATGTCAAATTTCTGAAACAATTGGCAACCAAAATTTTGTATTTTTTAGATAATCGTTCTGTATGTTTATAGAAAGCATTTTAGTTATTTTTTTCGCAATAACGTATTGTTGTTTGACTTTTTGAAAACACTCTTGCTTTTTAAATTTTCGTTTTGTACATTTATAGTTATGAAGTTTTTTTTTACATATTTGATGATTTTGGTTTTATTTTCTTGCGTAAAAGACTCAAGTTATTTTAAAATTGAAAATCTAAACAATAATCAAATTACTATACTCGGACATAGAGGAATGGGGGAGTTGTATAAATATCCGGGGAACAGTTACGAAGCAATTTATCCGGTTATAGGTATTGGTGCAGATGGAACTGAATTTGACGTACAAATAACAAAAGATAGTGTATTGGTTTTGTTTCACGACTTAGAAATGAGCCCTAATTCCACATGTGATTTAACAATGTATTTGCACAATTGGTTTGAAATTGATGGATGTACTTATAATACAATTTTTCCAAATATTTACATTATTACTGTTGAAAATTTATTTTGCAGAATTCCAAATTTACATGAACTTACATTTTCGTTTGATTGTAAAATTCCTCAAAACATGCCAACTGAATTTTTACGAACTTTTGCTAGAGCAATTAAACGAATTTCTGAAAAATATCAAATGACTGATAAAATACTAATTGAAGGAAATGAATATTTTATAAAAGTATTGCAAGAAGAAGGTCTTCAAAATAAATTATTCGTTTCGGGAACGGGAGATTTAAACAAAAGTATAACATTAGCCAAAGAAATGAACACTTTTGGAGTTGCAATTGACCAATCTTACGTTACTGCTGAAGATGTGAAAAAAGCCCACAACGAAGGCTTATTTGTTATGTTGTGGGGTGCTAAAACAAGACCTCAGAGCATAAAAATGATTGAGAAAAACCCAGATATCGTTCAGTCGGATAAGCCAATGTATGTTCTGAAAATATTCAACCGATTTAATTATGATTATAATATACCTTAGAGTGAATATTATAAATAATAGAACTCTTAAAAATTACTGATTTGCTTATTTTATTGAGTTATCTAAGAAAAAGGATTTTCGATTTACAGTTCAGATTCGGGTAATGCCTATTTCGTTTCGTTATTAATTCAATGTCTTCATTAATTCGATACCCAAATAAAAAAACTGATTCACATTTGGATCATATGCTGAGACATTTGAAAGTATTATTATACCATCTTTCTTATTTATATCTAAAATAAGAAAAGCACAATAACCCCAGATTCCACCGCCATGATAATGCAAGTCACCATTATCATCTTTTCTTATTTGCCAACCAAGAGCCATTTCATAACCATCCCAACAACCATTTTTGTTTGTCATTACTCTAGTAAGAGCTAATTCTTTATTTTCAGGATCAAACTGGGCTAAAGCAAATTTTGACATATCTTCAATGGTGCTAAATATACTACCTGCTCCTTTAAGTGCTCCGTCTTCATAGTTGGGCATTGCAATGCCATTATTATACCTTGGTACAATATACTCTGAAATATCTTGTGTATTTGAACTGGAACGTGTCATATTGTATCTTGAGAAAATCAAACTATCTAGCAAATACTCATATTCTTTTCCTGTCCACGAGGATAAGGTATAGGCTAATAAACCAAAACCCAAATTGGAATATTCTGATTTAGAATTTTGCTGGTAGGATAGTGTCATTCGTTTTTTCAAATATCTTTCCAATTCCTTTTCTCCATAGTGTTTAAATGGATTAGAAAAATCCATAAGGAGGTATTTGCCAATGTCACTTGGCTCTTTAGATAAACCTGAAGTATGGTTTGCCAGCTGTAAAAAGGATATTTCAATATTGTTATTGAGTTTGAATTTAAGATATGGATTTATTTTTTCATCAAGTTTGATTTTACCATCTAACACAAAATTTGCTAATAATGTTGCTGTAAATACTTTTGTTATTGAACCAATTCCAAATGCCTTTCTAGAGTTTTCAATTGACATTAAGGTATCATTCAATTTTTCAACACCATAGAAAAACACTTCACCATTTTTAATAATAGCCAATGAAGCCTGTGTTTTATTTGGATAATATTTAAGTTTCTGATAAATTAAGTTTACTTGATCTTTAGAGAGTATACTGTCTGCATTTGTAAGATTATTATATGTTGTATCTGACTGTCCATGAGAGGTAGATGCAAGCAGTAGAAATAAAATTGAGATGAATGTGTTTTTAATCATCTATTTTCCTTCTTTTAATGAACGCTAACATCGTTATAAAAACATTTTAATTTTTAAGGAGTAATTCTAAATGCTTTCTTATTTCGAGAGGAGGAATCGGAATAACTTTGTTGTTCTCGTCAGGAAATGCAGCAATCAAAATTTTGTCGTCGCTTAATTCTTGCATCCAATTTAAAAATTCATAAATTTTCATTTCTTCTGCTTCGTATTCTTCCCAGTCGTCTTGGACATAAAATTTGGTAAATTCTTTTTCCGGCCAAATAGGCAAATATTCTTGTCCCTTATCGTCTTCGAACATTGCAAACATTCCATCAATAGCTTTTAATAACCAAACTGTTTTTGTTTCAACTGCTTTATCAATTAAATATTGATAACGTTCACCATCTGTTATTTGCAATGCTTTTTTCATTTGATTCGATTAAATTTAGGCATGTAAAATTACTAAAAACGATTGAGAATAATGATATATTTCTACAAAGAAGTTGTCAAATTAAAATTTATGCTTTCATAAAAATACTTCGAATAGAATATAATAAGAAAAAAATATTTCCACTTTCTTCTTAACGAACTTTACGAACTTTTTAAACATTAATAGTATATTTGTTTCTAAATCAAAATACATTGAGCGATTCGAGCAAAATAGTAAAAACGCCATTGATGCAACAGTATTTCAGGATAAAAGAGAAACATCCTGAGGCAATTTTGTTGTTTCGGGTTGGTGACTTTTACGAAACTTTCGACGAAGATGCCGTAAAGACATCAGAAATTTTAGGAATTACTCTCACAAAAAGAGCCAATGGCTCAGCTTCGTTTGTTGATTTAGCGGGTTTTCCATATCATTCGCTCGATACGTATTTACCTAAACTTGTAAGAGCCGGTCAACGTGTTGCCATTTGCGAGCAACTCGAAGATCCAAAACTTACCAAAAATATTGTAAAAAGAGGCGTAACTGAACTTGTAACTCCAGGTGTTTCGTTCAACGATAATGTGTTGAATCATAGAGAAAATAATTTTTTGGCTTGTGTATATTTTGGTAAAATAGCATATGGCGTTGCTTTTGTTGATGTGTCAACGGGAGAGTTCCTTATTTCAGAAGGTAGTGCAGAATATATCGACAAATTATTGCAAAGTTTTCAACCTAAGGAAGTGCTATTTGAAAAAGGGAAAACCGATTTATTTAAAGAACATTTTGGAACTAGATTTTATACCTTTCAGCTCGACGAGTGGACTTTTAACGAAGATTCTTCAAATGAAAGATTGTTGAAGCATTTCGAAACAAAATCACTGAAGGGTTTTGGTGTTCAGAATATGCAAAGTGGAATTATTGCTGCGGGAGCTACTCTCCATTATTTAGACTTAACTCAACATGAAAATTTAAAACATATAATTTCTTTATCACGTATCGACGAAAACAAATTTGTATGGCTCGATAAATTTACGATTCGAAATTTAGAATTGTTTAACACGATTAACGAAGGCGGAAAATCATTAATCAACATCATCGACAAAACAATTTCTCCAATGGGTTCTCGTATGTTGAAACGCTGGGTGGCACTTCCATTAAAAGATATAAAACCAATTGAAGAACGCCAAACGGTTGTTCAATATTTTATCGACAATTACGATATAAAGCGAACTTTTGAACAGAATCTTAATCAAATAGGCGATTTAGAACGAATAATTTCGAAGGTTGCTGTTGGAAGAGTAAATCCACGAGAAATCAACCAATTAAAAAATGCATTATCAGCAATTACAAACATAAAAGATCTTTGCGAAAAGGCAAATGACTCGACCTTACACCGAATAGGCGAACAATTAAATCCTTGCAAATCGATTCTAGAAAAAATAGAAAGGGAAATTTCACCCGATCCTCCAGTTCAAGTTGCTAAAGGAAATGTTATTGCAAGCGGCGTTTCTGCCGAACTCGACGAATTGCGTTCCTTGCTCAGTGATGGCAAAGATTACATGATCAAAATTCAGCAACGAGAGTCTGAACGTACAAGTATTCCTTCGCTGAAAGTCAGTTTCAATAATGTATTCGGGTATTATATCGAGGTTCGAAATACCCACAAAGATAAAGTCCCCGACGATTGGATTCGTAAACAAACCCTTGTGAGTGCCGAACGCTATATCACAAGCGAACTTAAAGACTACGAAGAAAAAATATTGGGTGCCGAAGAAAAGATTTTGACAATTGAAACCAAGCTTTACAACGAAATAATTATTGAATTGGCAAACTATATTGCTCCAATTCAGTTAGATGCAAATTTAATAGCACAACTCGATTGTTTGCTTTCTTTTGCAACGGTCGCTTTATCCAATAATTATGCTTGCCCGAAAATCAACGATACAAAAATTATAGATATTAAAGAAGGACGGCATCCAGTAATCGAAAAACAGCTGTCAATAGGAGAGGAGTACGTGTCGAATAATGTATATTTGGATAACGATAAGCAACAGATTATCATTATTACTGGTCCAAATATGTCGGGTAAATCGGCATTATTGAGGCAAACAGGCTTAATTGTTTTATTGGCTCAAATAGGTAGTTTTATTCCTGCAAAATCAGCTGAAATAGGTTATGTCGATAAAATTTTCACTAGAGTAGGAGCATCTGATAATATTTCGCAAGGAGAATCGACTTTTATGGTTGAAATGAACGAGGCTGCAAGTATTTTAAATAATATTTCAGAACGGAGTTTAATATTGTTGGACGAACTAGGACGAGGAACAAGCACATACGATGGAATCTCGATTGCCTGGGCAATTGCCGAATTTATTCACGAACACCCGACAGCCAATGCGAAAACCATGTTTGCAACGCATTATCACGAACTAAATGAAATGGAAAATTCATTTAATCGAGTTAAGAATTATAATGTTTCGGTTAAAGAGGTTAATAATAAAGTAATATTTTTAAGAAAATTGGTACGAGGAGGAAGCGAACATAGCTTCGGGATTCATGTTGCTCGCATGGCTGGTATGCCAAAAAGTGTAGTTAAAAGAGCCGAATCGATTTTAAAAGATTTAGAAAAATCTCATTCAAAAAACACATTAACAAAACCAATTTCAGATTTGTCGCACAATCGCGAAGGCTACCAATTGAGCTTTTTTCAACTCGATGATCCTGTGCTATCACAAATTAGAGACGAAATTGTAAAAATTGATGTTAATAATCTAACACCATTAGAAGCATTAAACGCTTTGAATGAAATTAAGAAACTTTTAAATAAATAGGTTAAATTTTTTTTGCATTAAAAGAAGATTATTATATCTTTATATTTTAATTATTAAAACGAAAAGTTATGACAACCGACAAGAAAAAAATAGCAGCAAAAGAGCTTTTGGATTTACCGGGTGAAGTTTGGAAAGAATTAAAATTCACTGAAAGACGTTACGATGTTAGTAACAAAGGAAGAGTAAAAAGCTACTTTTTTAAAGAAGACGGCAAAATAATTAGTCCAGGTTATATTAAAGATTTTGCAGTTGTAAATTTGAAAGTTGATGGCAAAATTAAATCGTACTATGTACACAAACTTGTTGCCGATGCCTTTATTAAAAAAGACAAAGAAGCAGGTGTAGTAATTCACCTAGATTGGAATGCTCGAAACAACGAAGTTGAAAATCTAAAATGGATATCGAAAGTAGCAAGTTATACCAGAATGCATGCACGACTTGCCGAACTAAGATTAGAAAGAGGCAAATTGGTTACTGCAGCCAAATTATCGGTAGAAGATGTAAAGGCTATTAAATCAATGATTAAAAAAGGAGTTAAAGCCAAAGTTATAGCTAAGATGTTTTGTATAAGTGAAATGCAAATTTCTAGAATCAAAAACGGTTTTAATTGGTCAGAAGTAACGATCGATTAAAAAAATATATTGGAATAAATGCAAAAATATTTGCAAAGATTTTAAAAAGTAGTATTTTTGCAGTCCAATAATGCGAAAGTAGCTCAGTTGGTAGAGCACGACCTTGCCAAGGTCGGGGTCGCGGGTCCGAGTCCCGTCTTTCGCTCAACGTTGCCCAGGTGGCGGAATTGGTAGACGCGCAGGACTTAAAATCCTGTGAACATTATGTTCGTGCCGGTTCGATCCCGGCCCCGGGTACAGAAAAGCCGAGAATTTTTTCTCGGCTTTTTTTGTTCATTAAACAATCATTAAACATTTTTTGAAGTGTTCCGTGTACTCCGTCAAAATTTACTGGCGGAGCCATCTCATATATAACATTTTGATAAAGATTTAGGAATGAAATATTCGATAGATTTTTTAATCTATATTTTATGCAGCAAATATGATGAGTCGATTTGAGTTACTATGCAAAAG